>ULUA01023972.1_pt1 | contig 18710 bp, 15 predicted proteins | sample 1958081 | NCBI WGS metagenome assembly ULUA01 (sample SAMEA4835748, study PRJEB28245) | human gut metagenome | biome: gut microbiome; material: fecal sample | place: Denmark | collected 2008
CAGCGCCACGCTGACCTCCGATGACCCGCACTACTGGACCAGCCACACCGACCGCCTCGTCACCGCCTGGTGGCCCTACACCGCAGGCGAGACAACCCCGCCTGCCGTGAAGGTAGCTGCCGACCAAAGTGCCCGGAAGAACTTCGAGGGCAGCGACCTCATCGTGGCCGAGGAACAGACGGTGAGCTACGGCAACCCCACACTCCGCTTCACCCACCGCACGGCACGGGTGACCGTCGTTCTGACGGACTACACTGAGGAGCAGATTTTCGTGCGGCTGACAGGCCTCTCCACCGAGAATGGAAACCCGGCTGTAATCGCCCCGTATGACAAGGGCGGTGACACCTACACCGCGCTCGTAGCCCCGCAAAGTGTGGCAACGGGCACAGCCTTCATCACCTGCAAATTCACCAACGGCAAGGTCTTCGTCTATAAGATGAAGAACGATACCGACTGGCAGGCGGGCAAGGAATATACCTACACCGTCTCCCTCGCTGCGGCAGAAGACCCGGGATACACCATAGAGGGCGACGGCAGCTACACCGTCACCACCGACGACGGGCTGAGAAATGTAGCCAAGCTGGTGAACGAAGAGGGCAAGACCGACATCAACATCACCCTTGACACAGACCTCACCCTGACGGGAGAGTGGACGCCGATAGGCACTGAAAGCCAACCATACACCGGCACCTTCGATGGCAACAACTATACCATCACGGGACTGACCGTAAACCAAACAAGAAATTATGTAGGGTTGATTGGGTGTATTGGTTCTGATGGAACAGTGAAGAATGTGAAACTGGAGAATGTGAATATAACCGGTGACGGCTTTTACGTCGGTGGTGTTGCAGGAACAAACTATGGCACAATAGAAAATTGTTCGGTTGATGGCACTTTAACAAACTATGTACAGTATCTCGGTGGTGTGGTTGGAGATAATCTTGGTAGTATCATAGGCTGTTCATCGTCGGGAACAATAACGGGTACCGGCCCGAATGTAGGCGGGATAGGCGGACAATCTGTAGGTGGAACTATCATGGCCTGCTACTCCGTAGCCAATATAAAAGGATGGAGCAGTTCTGGCGGAGTGCTTGGACAAACGAATAGAGAAACGGTCGTTATAGCCTGTTATCACGCCAAGGGCAATGTTACAGGTGAACAGTCTCGGATAGGCGGTGTGATAGGATGGAATTATGGTAAAGTCACCGCTTGCTACTGGGAAAACAATCAGGAACAAGGCATCGGCGACAATCAGGCAGGCATCGGCGAAACCACCAAGGTGACGGACGGCGACTGGCAGAAAGCCGTTGATGCCATGAACGCCGCCCTGCAGAATGCAGGTTCAGAGTGGCGTTACGAACTCACTGGAGAATTGCCTACATTAAAAAGATAGTGAACCGTCGGGCGGGCCCCAAATCGGAGCCCGCCCTTTTTCGTACCGGCAGGCGCCCGTTCACACCGACAGCCCGAAGGAGTGGACAAAGTCGGGCCGGAAAGGGATCTCCGCATCCGGCCAATCTTCACAACTGTCGTATCCGTCAGGAGGAGACGCACATGAAAAAGCCTTGACCCCTAAACGGAATCAAGGCTCTGCTGCTTTTTGTTTTTGTGGTACCACCAGGAATCGAACTATGCGATCAAGTGGCTGTATCTCTTTGAATTGGACTTCGGCAAAAGGGATCATCTCCCGCGGTTGCTCCACCGAAAAACCACACCATTTTGCAGGGTTTCACGGGGTCGATTTCCTACTACGATGCAAAGATAACCTTTTATTTTGAAAAGCAAGCAGATGCCCTCCGATTTTGCTCCACCTTGAAAAGGAATCGAATCGCCGCAAAAAAGACGAATGGCAGAATCGAATCATTTTAGTTGTTTTCCGATGGCATTTATCGGTTGTCGGTTCGCCATCGGGGCGGTCGAGATACTTTACTACTGAAGCCTCTGATACTCTTTTTCGGTATAACTCTTCGAGATTCTCCAGCCCCAGCCGACAGCCATTCGATGCTGCTCGCAGGTACCATGCGGCTGCATACCGCGATGGCAGCCCTAAGGCACAATAGCCTCCTCTGGATCATGTAGAGATCAGGGGCCCGATCAAGACTGTTTAAATCAAGACATAGTTCCGGTATCATATTCAAACTCGGATTGTGCACATTGAACAATATAGTGATATTATAACTGGCTGAAAAATAAAACGTTAATTTATCTTATTGAGGGTCAGTTATTTATGCCGGGGATGATATTGTGAAAGAATTTTACGGGTGTGGTATGTTTAAACACGCTGAAAACCAGCAATTTGTGTGATTGCGCTGTAAGATTAAGAGGGCGCTTTTTTATCGGATTTGTGTATCGAAGAAGTAACTTTGTTATCCGACAGACATGAAACTTGGTAATAGAAAATTATGATTAAAATGAAGAAACTGTTTTGCGTATTTGCCTTGATGTTGTTTGCGACATCGTGTAAAGATGAGGTTCATATCACCGTTTACGAAGATATGATCTATTTTCTCTCTGCTGAGTCGGAAGCCGGTTATCTGGAACCCATAACCAATTTGACGGAAGAGGCTCCCGTTCGATTGAATTTATATGTTTCCCGTAGTTTGTTTGCTGCGAATGATTATCCGAAACAGGATGTACGGATTCTTGTTGAAGAGGAGACAACGGCTGATCCAAATATGGATTTCACATTGGAGGGTTCTGAATTGGTATTCAATAACCGAGATGAAATGAAGGTACCCTTTCAGGTGGTAATTCGCAGCAGCGCGTCCGGAAAGAAAATTGTGTTACGCCTGGATTACGGTTATACGGATGTTTGCAAGCCGGAGTATCGCAAGGCGGACAAGTTGGAGATTACAATCAAATAGTCGTCCATAATCCATCAATTCCCGATGCAACGAATGCTGGCCCGATGATCCGATTTTGCCACCCGTTTCATATCCCCGACATTCCGTTAGGACTGAATTCGGTTTTTTTATATATTCGGAGAGCCAAACTTGGATTATGCGTCAATTTGCGTCCATATTGATTATTCTGTTCATTGTCGGCTGTGGCAATGTGGAGAATCGTCGGGTTGAGCAAATCGTCTCCGAGGCGTCGGAGCTGTTGCATAGCCGTCCCGACAGCGCCCTCCGGTTGATCGAGGATATTGATCCCGGGAAAATCTCACGGCGCAGCACGCGGGCGAAGTATGCACTGGTCTATTCGGCAGCCCTTGATAAGAATTATGTGGATGTCGACCGGGACTCCCTGATTGCGGCAGCCGACAGCTATTACGCAAACCGTTCCTGCTCCGATTCGCTGCGGGCTGTGATCGACTACTACCGCGGCCGTGTTTGTCAGAATGCCGGTGAATTTCCCCGTGCGATCCCGTATTATTTAACTGCACGGGAAAAGGCCGATAGGACTGGAGACAAACGTCTTGCTGCGCTTGTCTGTTGTCGGCTTGGAGAGATCCATTCCGCACAGATGAACTTCGGTCGGATGCTTGATAGCTATAATGAAGCATACACCCTCTGGGGTGAGCTGGGTCGGGAACAGGATCGAAACGGAGCCTTGCTTAATATTGCGAATGCATGGTCGAGTTTAGGAGATAACGAACAAGCTGAGCGCCTTTATTCCGAGGCTCTTGATGTCGCATTGGACCTTGATGACACGGATACGGCATTGGCCTGTCTGGGTAATTTGGCATCCATATATCTTCGTCGTGATGACTTTGTGCGGGCCGGGCAAGCTGTTCGTCGAATAGAACAACTCGCTCCTGACAATTTAACCAATCTCGAATATCTGCTTTTAAGCGAGTCCTGTTACCGTCAGGGACAGATTGACAGTGCACGTTATTATCTTGGGCGCGCGGCTGCTTTAAATGAAGATCTTCGCGACGAAGCGATGGTTGCCTACCACTCCTTCCAGCTGGAGATGGCGGCCGGAAATGAGGCAAAGGCGGCCGAATGGGTCGATACATACATTGCGTTGAGCGATTCGGTTTCGCGCGAGGTCATTGCACAGTCGGCCGCTGTCGCAGAAGGGAAATTCTATAAAGAGCAAAGTGCATTTGCTGCCTACCGACTGAAGGTCCGCAGCCGGGTGGAGGTGCTGTTCGGGCTACTGGTGCTGGTTGTCGCCGCTTTTTTGATCCATCTCCACCGTCAGCGGATGAAGCATAAACAAATGCAACTCGAACGCTACATGGTGGCACTGGATCAACTGCGCGATTCGAAGGAGTGGATTGGTGAACGTTTAGCCTCGATGCAGCATGTCGAGAATCGTCTCCGGGAGTCGATATTTGCCCAGCTGGAGCGTCTTGACTATTTTGGAAGGACTTTCTATGAAAAGCCAACCTCCAAAGCACAGCAGGAATCTATATACCGCCAGGTCAAGCAGTTTTTCGACAGTCTCTCTTCCGATTCCGAGGCTCGCCGCGAACTCGAACACACGGTCAATGCGCTCAATGACGATATTTTGGTTAAGCTGCGCGAACAATTCCCGAAATTCAAGCCGGCAGATGTCGATCTGCTGTGTTATATCTATGCCGGTTTTTCGGCGCAGATCATCAGTGTGATTGTCGGAGACTCGGTCTCGAACATCTATACGCGCAAATCGAGACTCAAGACAAAGATCTCGAATTCGGAAGTGCCGGACCGGGAGTTATTTATTACTCGGATGCCCTAATGGCCTGAATCTCGTCAATTTTGCCGGGCCTGTCTGTTGTGTTTTTTTTGTAATGTGGTGATAACCATTGAGTTAATCCTTTGAACATCGTACTGAAAAAAAGAAGAATCCGATCCGTGTGTAATATGCTGTAAATCAGCTATTTAATTTGCTGCTTGAGAGATTGTATTTGTCTCAATTTTCTTCAATCCATAATTTTCAAACTATTTTTGTTAAATCTAAACCAAAGCAGAATTCTCAAAATATGAATAGGTTGCCTATCCTCATACTTGTTGCCATTGGTCTGACCTCGTGCAATCTCCTTGAAATTTTCAAGACAACAGCGCCCTATAATGATTGTTATTGGTATATTAAAAATGAGACACCGGAGCCAGTGTATGTTCGAGGTTACTCAAATGACGGAACAGAGCCTATCAATATACTGCTGGACAAAGGTGATTCAGTAGAGTTGTTTTTTTATGGTGTAGATGTAAGGCTCGATTTTAGGTTCGATATGCTATATAATAACGATAGCTACCATGAAAACAACTATCTTCGCGTGGAGGTGTTGTCCGAAGCGGGCGAATTGCTGAAGACCTGGCCGCTTATCGAGTCCGAGGCATCGGAGGATCGGTTCTACGAGGAGTCCTCATGGCGTTTTTATCATCCGAAAGACGATACTTATGTTTGGGTCTTCGACCTTATGCCCGAAGGCCTTCTTCCTGAGTAGTTACCACCATGTGATAGCGTAATTATCGACGTTGATTCTCGGGAAACGGGATAAACAATGGCATTTAGCAGGGTAGATTATCGAGATCTGCCCTGTTTTTTGTGCTCAAGAATACTAAAAACCAGTCTTCGCAGAGCTAATTTCAAGTGAAGCCAGCGAAAACTCCGGATTGCTTGAGAATCGGTTCTGGCACACGGGGTACCCGGTAAAAACAACGACTTCGGAGAAACTTTCCTTCCCCGTGCGGGCAAGTGGTTTTACATTACAGAAAATATTTTGCGACCCCGCAGACAATGGGACGAACGCCTCCACACCCTTACTTTGAGACGGGTAGTTTTTCCACTTGCGTTGGGTCACGATTCCGCTGCAATGCACCATCGGCGTCAGAAAACTGAGGCTCTGATGAGGCTTTAGGCTGTTGTACAAACCAATGATTTGCTCGACATACGCCTGGGCTTCGGACCAGTTTCGCAGAGGACGTTTATCCAGCCACTCGGTCTTTAAGATGCCGTTGACCCGTTCGGACAGGGCATTTTCCAGAGGATCGCCGCTTTCCGTCATGCTGATCAGAATATTGCGTTTGTTCAGTTCCTCAATATAAACCTGGTGGCAATATTGGACACCGCGGTCCGAATGATGGATCAACGAGTGTCCCTCGGGTAAGGAGCGCAGTGCCATCTGCAAGGCTCGGAGAGCTCCGGCCGACGAAAGGTCGCGGGAAAGATCCCATCCCACGATCTTGCGCGAGCAGGCATTGGTAATCAACGCCAGATACACAAATCCATAACCAATACCTATGTAGGTGATATCGCTGACCCATAGCCGATTGGTCGCAGAAGGCGTGTAGTCCCGAATCAGATTGGGGTATTTGTGGAATCTGTGGCACGAGAAGGTGGTCTTACGCTTGCTGCGCGGCCGATAAACCAGCATCCGGTTCTCGGCCAGCAAAGCGGCATAGGCATCGCAACCGATGGAGATTCCCATCGCCTCGAATTTGGGACGCAGGTAGATCCGCAGTCTACCCCCCCCTGCGGGGAAAATCGACGCGGACAGCACGAGCCGGCATCAGGATGATATCCGACTCCAACACCCTGGTTTGCTTGTATTTCAATCGTTCGTAGTATGCCTGACGGGTATAGCTCAACAGCCCGCAAAGTGCATGCAGTCCATACTGTGGATGATGCTCCTTGACTACTTGGACTGTTTGGCTCCATATTTTTTCGGATCGAAATCTTTATGTCGGATTCCGCCAGATCGATCATCGTTTCCTGAACGGCGCTGCGCATCTGCTCCTGTTTGAGTTGGGCCTCGAGTTCCAGAATGCACTGGGCTATCTGCTCGGGGGGGGGTGAGGTCGGGCTTGTTCATGGTCGGGCTGAGGTTGGATACTGCATTAAAGGTAGCGCTTTCCTGACAATTGAACGACTCTCCCAGAAATTCATGCCGACAAAGCCGGAACCAGCGGCTGACATTGCCGGGACTGGTATTGAATTCCTTGCCGATCTCAACATGGGATTTGTTACTTGTGTAGTAGGCCTTGGCGATCATTCGTCGGAAGACCGGAGTGTAGACTTTTTTCTCTATATAGTTTTACTCTTTTTTATTTTAACCTCCTTTTTTATTGTAAAGCTATTTCAGAACAAGATACATTTATAATTTGCAGATTTCTTTTATCTTGTCAAAGATTGGCCTGAAATTTTTCCAACTTTGGACGCTTATTTGAATTTTGTCATGTAAAATAGCCTCTGCAAAATCGTCCTTTTTTGCTAATACATTTTGTCCCTCTTTATTATTCTCAATCTTAAATACTGCTTGATCACCGTTATTTTCTATTATTTTATCTTCCCCTTTACCTTTACGGTGCTTCAATATTAGGGGCTCGGTATTATGAAGCAAAGAATGCCCCATAAATTCAGTCCCAAAGAATAATCTACATCCATTTTCTAATGGAGTTTTAATTTCATCGTCTGTATATAAATATTCAATAGATATTTTGGTTTGGCCATTTTCTATGCGAAACTGAGGTACGGGAATACAGAATGCAAATACGTTATTACCATAATTTTTATAATCTTGGTGATCTTTTTCAATATCTTTAATAGTTGAATCTTGATCCCGATCAAACAGACCAATTATTTTATTGGCATGAGATATTTTACTTAATTGTTCTAATAAGGTCTTTAAATTGGACTCTCCTTCGGGTTGTTTATTTTCGTCTATTTGTTCAAAATCGACGTCTATGATTCCAAGTTTTTCTTGGGCTTTTTTTATGTGTTTTATATCGGTCTTTCCTTCTGTGATGACTAATGGTTTTTTTAACTTCTCAATCTTGTCCTGTAAATCTTTTACTTGGGCCTCAAATGTCCGTTTGGCCTTTATTTGGGCATCAATTTGTTCTCTAAAAGTTGATATCAGCTTTTGTTGTATTTCCAAAGCTCCTATCTCTTCCAATAATTCAGTACTTTGGGAATCTTTAAATAAATCATCAATATTGCGGAACTCTGTCTCACCATACTTAGATCTCATTGTCCTGAATATTGTGGGTTTGACTTTGGCTGTTTCACGAGGATTTATGAAAGCCATAGAATGAGATGTTGCAAAGATTTGTGTGGTCTTTGCATATTCATCACAAAATAGCGTACTGAGTGCTTCGGCCGCACGAAACTCGAGGGAATTTTCCGGTTCGTCGATTCCCCAAATAAAAATCATGGATCGATTATTATTCTGCAACCATTTCAAGATTGGCGGAAGAAATTTCGATTTGACTCCATCACCACGCATGGTGAGCGGAATCTGATACAATTTCGGATTAAGTTCTATTTCAGCACCTTTTTTCTTTGAAATTTGTTGAGTAATCTTTTCTATATATTCATAGTTCGTACCGACAGAAAGTTGTTGCCAAAAGTCTCTCAGAAGAGTTGGCAATCCAAATGTAACATTGATGCCAATATTTGACTCGTTGAGTAATCCTGTCAGATTCTGGGTCTTTTCGTTGATATGTTGATTCAGCTCGTCAATTTGCTTTTGTCCGATTAGCTGTTGCTCTCCTAACAATCCTAACAAGTATTGAACAACCTCTTTCCCTTTTAATGCAGGGATATATACATAACGAATTTGATTGTATAGGCGCGAAATCGAGGTTCGTGCAATAGTGGAGTCCTCTGAATATCTTGTTGTGCCACTCCCGCTGCGGTCATTACGGTCGTATGTTTTCTCAATGTAAAATGTTTGATTGGGGATTGATTTATAGGAACGAGGAGTGTTGAATGTTACTTTTATTCGAATAAATTGCTTCCCTTTTTTTGACGATTGAGCTTCCGCTAAAGCATATTTATTATAATCCGTAAAGAAATTAAACGGAGTTTGGAAATCGGTTTCCTGATTGAAAAATAAATTGAGCGCTTTCAATACATTCGACTTACCGACATCATTTTGTCCGCAAAAAAGGTTATACGAAGAGCAGTCAATTATTGTATGTTTAATCGACCGAAAGTTCGTTATTTCTATTTGCTTGATAAGATTATTCATAACTCACTGTTTATTCATCCAGTTTAAGTTTCGGGAAGGCACGGACGATTTTTATCGTGTCGAGCGGGAAGGTGATGATGCGCAGCAGCAGGTTGTAAATGTATTTCGGGGTGTCGTGCTCGCGGCACCAGTCTTTCGGGCCTTTCTCAATTCAATGTCGAGCTTTAAGAAGGCGCTTTGGCGGAATTTGTTTGGGATTTGGGCGAAAGAACTCATCGTGCAAGATTATATACTCTAACAAAAATAATCATTTCACCCCAATAAAAACAAAATCGAGAGGATTTATTCGCCTCTCGATTGTTGGATTTTAGTTACATTCTCTTTATGCTGCCAGAAAAAGAGATTGCTTGATGCTTATGACATTTCTACATGGAATGTATTATGCTTTATGAGTTCTTGCAAATCAACCAGAGGCAATGGGTATTTTGCGAATACTGTGCCTTTTGTCTTTTCAAACAAAACGCCACGCATGCCACCAATTGCAACATTAATAAATGTCGGAATAAGATCGGCATTAAATTTCAATTGCTTATTTTCTGTATCAATATTGACAAACCTCTCCATATTATCAATATTGAATACGAATAAAAGTTCAAGGTTTAGAATTGTTGTTTCTGCCAGATTGTATTTTGCCCCGACCTTTAATTTGACCAGATTTGCCTCTTTGTTCAGAAATGTTTGTACCAAGAATTGAACTCCAAGATTATCTTGGTTGATTATCTCGGCAGAGTTTCCTGAGATACTATATGTTAGTTCCTCAATGCGGTCCAATCTGAATTGTATGGCTCTTTTATCAGTATTCATGACGCTACTATATATATGCAAATTCCACTGGGATATTGGTTGTAGAGATGGATTTCCAATAGCTATCTTTAGAAGATATCCTGCTTGTAATAGCCTTATTTTTCAGCAGAATTCTTTTTGTTGCAATAGAGCCATAGTCTTCAGAAACTATGGGGACAGGACATAGCTCTTTTGTTCCGCTTGTTTCAATTAAATTGATATTAAGAACTTGAGATATTTCGAATAATGTATCATGTGTGAAATTATGAGTTCCACTCAGCCATTTGCTAATCTCCGACGGTTGCTTGCCTAATTTTGCTGCAAGTTCCTTTTTGGATATACCTGCAGACTCTATGGCATCAGCTATCTTGATTGCCAGTCGCATACGCGAAGCAACCTTTTCGTAATTCACCTTACTCCCTTTATTAAGTTGTTGTAAGATGTTCTCTTTTTTATTATTCATCATCATTATTATCATCAATTATCCTTAAATCTCCGGATAATCCCTTGTCTGTTACTTGAATCTCTTTATTATGTATGGCTTTTGTGATTCTTTGTGATATCCTTATCATTAATTCGGCATTCGCTTTTAGATTTGGATTATCTTGCCACGCTCTTACACCTTCGGGTTTAGGGCCTCCTCCACCTAAGATTATGGCTACGGTTCCAAAAACAATGCAATATAATCTCAATTTGTGGTCTGGGTTATCATATAATGCGCAAACTCCATCTCCCGGTTTCCCTTCATTCCGTTTAAAGAAGTCTCTTCGTGCTCCACCTTCTTTGCCAATGAATAATAGACGATCATATATATCTTGGACTTCATCCTGATATTCATCGTAAAATGTGGCAGAGAATTTTTCATATATTGTGTCGTCATCTTCATCAAATCGAATAGAGAAGATTTGACATTTCTCTCCAGACAACTCCGGTATTTCGACAATGGTAAAATTCATTTTCAAATGTTGTTCTGCAAATATAATGCATTATTTGCAATTTATTTCACTTATAAGTAAATTTTATCAATCATAGAGCTTTGTGCTGTTTTTTTGTCTGTTTGTATCGTTGGCCTAATCTCTTGCCGCAAAAATCGGCGGCCGCTGGCGGTTTTCCGATTTAATTTCCTATTTTTGTAATTGGTTCCGCGCCTCTGCGGACGGAGCCGGACATATTTACGAACGTTTCGTTACGTTTTCTTTCACACTCAAACTTCGCAAATTTGATCTCTTGAAAGAAATGTAACAGGGCGCTCCGTGAACGCATGTATTGTGCCCGTGGGCCTTTGGCCTGCTTTGTGCATGATGCGCGTTTCGCGTGGGCTGTCCGTGTTGCTTATTTCAAGAGGGGCAGCGAAGGCCTGAGTGTGGGGTAAGTCAATGCGGCAACCCACGTTTTTTATGGCTTTCGATTACGATTACACCGGAAACCTCGCCCTGCTCGACCGCCGGAAGGTCGCCATCTTCGCCTCGCGCGTCGTCTCACCGGTCGTCGAGGAGCAGACCTTGCGCTGGGCCGAGGCGTGCTGCGCAACCGACTGCGTCGTAATCAGCGGTTTTCAATCTCCGCTCGAAAAATCCGTCTTTGAACTCCTGCTGAAAGCCCGGCACCCGGTAATTTGGGCCCTGGGGCGTGCCCTCTACCGCCGCTATCCGCCCGCAGTCGAAGAGGCACTGGCCGAAGAGCGCATCCTGATTTTTGCCGTGCGCAATGCCCGCCGGACCGGTTGGCAGACTGCCCAAACCCGCAACTACACCATCGCCACGATGGCCGAAGAGAGTGTCTACGCCCTTCGCACGGACGGTTACCCCAGCACACTCGACGTCCTCTGCGGACTGGAGTTGGGCTGCAAACCGGTGCGCTGTTTTTGATGGAGCCTGGTCGGCTATCGTCTCTCCTCCTGGTTGATAGGCTGCGAATCGGAACAACATTCTTCAATCCGTCGGTCGCTCGCAGCGGTAGGGGATTCGCCAATCTTCGGGAAATTTGATGACATGGCAGTCCGATACGATTCCTGCAAGAAAACGACCGTCACACCCTGCCGCAGGGTCCACGACGGGGTTTCCCTCAGATTCGTTCGGGTATTCTCGCGGTGAAATGTTCCTGTCCGGCGACCTGACCGTCAGTGCCTAATTCAACATTTTCTCAAGTTGAGCCTCCTCCGTCGGTGTGATTTGCTGCCAGCGGGCGGCAATTCGCCCCTCGCGGTCAATCAGAATCAGACACGGAATCTGCGTTACCTGATATAAATCCGCCAAATTGGCCTCCTCCGGGAAATAGAGCGCTTCGTCATCGGCCGATTCGCAATTCAGCACCTGCGGGCAATAGTCCAGGCCGTGCTTTGCAAGAGCCTGTCGCCAGGCCGCCGAATCGTCGTCCACCGAGACTCCGATAACCTGCAAGCCCCTGTCTGCATATTTGCGGGCCAGCTCCCTGATTGCGGGGGCTGCCTTCAGACACGGCCCGCACCACGATGCCCAGAAATCGAGCAGCACGACCGATTTTCCCACATAATCGGAAAGGCGGACAAGGTTTTCGGATGCGTCGGTGCGGGTGAAATCATAGCCATGCATTCCGACCTCGAATCCACTGTCTCCCGTTACGAAGGCAAGTTGAATTCCGGCCAATTCCCGCATGATTCGGTTCTCGTCAGTCGTCGGAATCCGGTCATACAGGGCTTTCAGGTCTTGAGGCTCGTGCCAGTTCGTCCGTATCGAATGATACAGCAGATGAGGGGTAATCGTATAGTCCGGATGTCGCGTAATAAATGCCATGCGGAGCGAATCCTCGACGCCCAGTTCCAATTTGAACTTCTGAACGGCCTGCATAAATTGCCTCCACAGAGAATCTCGATCTTCAGATGAAGCCTGCAACCATCGCTCATTTAGATCCACTGCCCGGCGATTTTTCTCACATAATCGTTGAGGAACAGCTCCGAGTTGCGTCCGATAATCCTCGATCTCCTCCATCAGGAAGCCTTCCAAGCCGGTAAAATCATAGAGATGCAACCGGTTCATCTGCAGATGCATCTTGTCTGAGACAAGATATAACTCAACTTCATCCATATTTTCGAAGGAGAGGTAAGCAGGTGTAATTCCCGAGAGTTCTCCTTCGAAGTATATTTTCCCGTCAACCACTTGGGCTGAATCCCTTTGTTCGTACCAGGTTCCCTCTCGATAGACCGGGTAGGAGAGAAAGGCGAGTTCATCAGACGGAGTTTCAGAAATTTGAATGTCCAATTGAAACTGGTTTTGATGCGACGGCGTGCAGGAAACCGCCAGCATCAGGGTAACAATACCCCATAAATAATTCATTTTCATATCAGAAATCTTGTTATATCGGAGAACACCCCTCCCAAAATCTCGTAGCTTGTAAATTTTACATGCAATTCTTGTCATTGCAAATCATGTGAGCGTATACGGAGGTTCTGCAATCAGAATGGTTTGATTATAATATCGTTCTCAGATTGTCTATCTCCTCTTCGAAAAATGTCGTTGTATCTGACGTGACTGGAGACCCTCATACAACGAATCCTTCGACGTAATTAAACTATCGTCTCGACCCAAAAATTGAAACGAGACCATTTCAAATGAGTCGTAAGTCTTTAATTCTTTATATCACATTAATGATTTCCAGTAGCTTGTCAAGCATCGCATCCCGTCCAGTAAGATAATCCTGCGCAACGTATGGAATTGCAATGTCCGGCATCAGCACCCCGTCGATGGCTCGGGTATGTTCGTCGTATTCCATCGTCGAGACGGAAGCCTCATATAACAAGGAGGAGAACCAGGTCTTTCCAGTCACTGTTTCTCCATAACGAAGGGCATTGCGGCAGAGCGGTTCTCCAACCAAAGATGCGGAACGGTTGTACTGCAATATATTACAAAGTGAGGCTGCGATGGATGCCGTATTTCTACTCATTAAGATGTAGATATGCATATCATCGCCTATATACCATGTAGGATCGAGCTCAATCGTTTTTACTGTATATCTATCGGGTAACCTGACTGTGTGTCCCATCATCTCCTCTGTGACAAAGTCATAATCGGCTCGTGTCTCCGGAGAAATCCTCAGTTTCTGTGATTTCAAATAGGGAATAGCAGATTGATCAATAAACAGGGACAATAGTTTGTCGAACATATATCCGCTGCCGCCCGTATTATATCTCAAATCGAGAATGATATTTTTACAGTTCTTGGCTTTAAATTCGGCAATCTTTGATCGCAGCACTTTAATTATTCTCGGATTGAAAAAGCGAGAGAATTTAGGCAGCGCAATATAACCACTTTGAGCTGATTCGTATATGCGGATGTTACGATCCATTGACTCCTCGATAGCCAGAGATGTGGTAACATTCTGGAAATTCATGCCAGTTGTTGTAATCGTCAGCAATTCATTTTCCCGAATCAGTTGGACTGTATAATCGTTTCGTAGATGTTGAAAATAGTAATTCTGCAGTAGAATTTCGGGCGTAGTATAGCGATCATCATAATTGAACTCAAGTAGGTCTGACGATTTGATACCATTGATTGAAACAATCATATCGCCTTTATGGAATAGCGGATTGACGGAGGTATTTACAATCAAAGTATCTTTGACCTGCAGCAGGTTGAAGCCAAGCCCCCGTCGCTTTTTCAGAAAGTTTCGTTCAGTTTTGTAGACGCGGCCGTCAACCGGTATTCTGGCAGCTATTCGATAGTGAGGATCGATCTCATGCAACCAGTCAATATAGGGTCGCAGAATATAAAATAAATCTGACGTCAACAGTGTATCTTTCCCTAATTGGGCGTGACGTGAATTGATCTGCTGCAGTAACTTTTCTTTTATTGTCGGAGTCAACAGTGAATCCACGGTGGGATGAATCGCACTGGTCGGCAACTCAGTCCACATGTCTGGATGAAGCGTCCAGACGTCCAAGATAGCTAGAGCGCTGTTTTTTACAGGGACGGAACGCTGTTCAACGCTCTCAACGTTGGGACTTTTTTCGGGTGTTTGAGCCTGTGCAATATGTATCCATAGTAGTAAGAACCACAATAACCATTTCATATTACAAACGTTTGAGGAGTTTGCCCAAATCCTGTTTAAAGATTTGGATTTGGACAGACTCAATTAGACATTACTATTTCGGGCCGAAAATGAGGATATATGTGCCTTCTTCATCGGCCTCGATCTTTACCTTTCGCCCTCTTTTCATGTAAGAGAGACAAAAGTCCCCGCCCTTTACCGATTCCATTTCGGCATGGGAAAGGCGCTCGAACTTTGAGCCGTTGATTTCTTCAAAGCGTTTCATAATATCCGTTGTTAAGTTTATTCCTACTCTTTTAAGGATTTTCGGATTTCTCCTTTCGAATTGCACAATCTGCTATGTCAAGTATTATTTTGCTTTCGAATAATCTCCAATAACTTGTCAAGCATCGCATCCCGTCCCGAAAGGTAATCCCGCGCAACGTACGGAATGGCGATATCCGGCATCAGCACCCCGTCGACGGCGCGTGTATATTCGTCGTATTCGATCGTGGAGATTCCCACCTCCCGGAGCAGGGTTGGCAGCAGGATCCGCCCCGGGACGGTCTCTCCGTACCGGAAAGCATGGCGCAGGAGTGGCTCTCCGACCAGTGTGGCGGCCTGGTTGTATTGGAGTATATTGCAGAAGGTTGCGGCAATGGATCCGGTATTGCGGCTCATCAGCACGTAATACTTCATTCCATCCACGAAGAGCTCCGGCTGCAACGGAACCCTGCGCACGATCTCCCCTTCGGGCAAAGCCACGTTCTGCCCCATCTGCTCACCGGACAGAAAATCGTAGAGCGGTATTGTCGCTCGTGAACAACGGATCCGGGCTCCCCGCAGGTAGTCGATTGCAGGGCGATTTATGAAGAGGGAGAGCAGTTCATCAAACCGATCGCCGTATCCGCCCGGATTCATTCTCAGATCGAGTATGATATGGGTAATGCCCTCGGCTTTACATTTTTTGATCTGACGGGACAACTCTTTGATCAACCAACTGTTGTTGGGATAGAACGAGGGGATCGAGATACAGGCACTGGCCGCATCGGGAAAGATTTTGAGGGCCAAAGCCCGCTGCTGTTGCAGTTTCAGCACGACGCGGCGCTGAATCTCACCAGAAGTCTGCAGGCGGAGCCGTTCGCCCTGGCGCTCGATATCGAATGCAAACGAATCGACCACGTTGCTGAAGTGGTAATGACGCAGAAGGTTGGCCGGTGTATCGTACCGATCGGGATAGGTGTATTGCTGGAGGGTCTCAACCGGAATCCCGTTGATGGTGAGGATGCGGTCTCCTGGTCGGAAGGCGGCATCGAGCGAGTGGTGGACAATCACCGTATCGTTAATTCGCAGAAGGTCAAAGGCCGGGACTCGAAGTTTTCGAGTTTCGCGCATCTCGCTGGCTGGAATCATGGGTTCAATCCGGCAATGGGGATCTTCGGCAAATAGCCAGTCGAAATAGGGCCGATAGACCCAAATCAGATTGGAGGTCAGCAATGTATCCTTTCCGAGCGTCTCGCAGCGACGGTTAATTTCGTCAAGGAGGTGTTGTGTGACATCTGGAGTTAACAGCGAATCGAATGCCGGATGTTCCGGGATTCGGAAGAGCCGATGTCCGATCTCCGATCGGGGTGTTGCCACATCGAAGACCGCAATGGAGCGGCCTGTAACGGAAACCATGCGGCTCTCACGCAGTTGCAGTTTAGCTTCGAGTGCTGTTGGCGGTTGAGCTACATTCTGAGCAGGACATGAAGCAGCACATGCAAGCAGAAGGGCAGCCGAAAGATGATATAACGCGATTCTTTTCTTCATGATCGGTTCATTTATAGTAAGGGGTTGTTACAACCATATGAGGACTGTAACAACCATCTAAATATTAATTACATATCCTCGTATTTGCCTTCGTTATACGAGGGGTTCTGTACCAATTGTTACCTTTGACTCCTACTTTGAATCCCTTACCGCGCTTCATACAAGCGATGCAGACACGACCACCCTTTACCGATTCCATTTCAGCGTGGGAAAGCCGTTCAAACTTTGGTCCGTTGATTTCTTCAAATCGTTTCATAATATACGTTGTTAAATTTGTTCCTACTCTGATTTTCGGACTTCTCCTGTCGAACTGCGCAATTCGCTATTGTTTGAAGTTTTGTTCATTCTGCTTTCGAATGATCTCCAGTAACTTATTCAACATTGCATCCCGTCCCGAGAGGTAATCCCGTGCAACGTATGGAATGTCGATGTCTGGCATCAGTACCCCGTCGACGGCATGAGAATATTCGTCAAATTCGACAGTCGATACGGTAAGATACAATCCGGAAATTCCATAGCGGGCAGCTACGGTTTCTCCATATTTCAAGGCATTGTGTCGTAATGGCTCTCCAGCTAACAAGGCTGCTCCATTATATTGCATTATATTGCAGAAAGATGCTGCGATGGAACTCGTATCTTTGTCCATCAAAACGTAGAATTGCATCCCTGGAATGTATAATTGTTGATTTAGGTATACTGTTTTATTAGCATATTGGCTCGGAACTTCAATGACTGATCCGAGCATATCGGCGGTTAGAAAATCATAATCTTGCAAGGTCCACGGGGAAACTTTCAATCGTTTGCCCCTTAAATAGGAAATGGCGGGTTTATTGATGAAAATGGATAGCAGTCTGTCAAATGCATGTCCATTACCGCCCAGATTACCCCTTAGATCCAATATAAACGATGTACACCCTTCTCTCTGAGTCTGCCGAATGGCCGTTCTCAACTTTTTAATCATCAAGTTGTTATTGGGATAAAACTCTCCAATGCGAAAATATCCTGTTTTGGCATCTCGGAAGAGCCGGCTTTGAAATTCACACTGTTGATTCAATTTGAGATATACCTCTTTCCATGGAAGACCGGGTGTATTAATTTCCATTATATTGCCGTTGCGAGCCAATTGGATTTTGTAATCGAAGGCTGTAATAATTGCATAATGATAATTGGTCAAAAGAGTGAACGGGTATATATGCCTGTCGTCATAGCAATATTGCAGATATTGTGAGACAGGAACATTATTGATACACAGGATTCGATCGCCTTGTCTGAAGAGAGGATTGATTGAACGTTCCACAATAAGCGTATCATTGATGTTGAGCGATAAAAAGTCTAATACGGAGATATTGTCAGCTTTTTTGACATTTGAGAAATGGATAGGTTGTGGTTCAGCCCTTAAATGGGGATCGATATTTTGCAACCATTGCAGATATGGACGCAGCACCCAAATTAAATCGGCGCTGTACAGAGAATCCTTGGATAAACTTTTGTTTCGGAGTGTGACCTGTGTCGATATATCTTCTGGAATGGGATCATTGCAAGGATGGGGCAGACCCGCTAACGAGAGAAATTGGGGTATCTCTGTGGCTGGTGTCGCAATATCTGTTATGCCAATTTTACCATTAATTTTTATTTCTCGAGTTTTCCATAGGTGTGCAAAAGTGTCCCGATTCTGGTATACTGTGTTACCATACGCAATGGCATGATTAAACGCAAGAAGTAATAATATGGATGCAAAAATTGATGAGCCTTTTTTCATATCATAATGAGTAAGTTATTTCAATAGATTATTATATGGTCGCAACAAATATATACAAAATAATTTAGATATAATAACACTATCTAAAACTAATTATCTTGCGATGAATTTATTGTATTAAACGGAAGAGACTGCTTCATAGAATGTATATTAAGATAAATGTTATATATTTGTGTTGGAATGTATACCTACATCCATGATACCTATCCAATCATATGCTACGAAATGGCGGGAAGAGTAAGACGCACGAATGCAGAAATAGATAATGCCGTAATGACCCAACTCGAAAAACTGGTCACCCAAAGTGGTTTCGGCAACGTACTCGTAACGGAATTGATGGCCAATGCCCATTTGGAACCCCCTGTCTTTTATCGGCGCTACGGATCTATCGACAATCTTTATGACCGACTGGCCCAAAGATATGACTTCTGGATAAACAACACGATAGAC
>ULUA01033768.1_pt1 | contig 18693 bp, 7 predicted proteins | sample 1958081 | NCBI WGS metagenome assembly ULUA01 (sample SAMEA4835748, study PRJEB28245) | human gut metagenome | biome: gut microbiome; material: fecal sample | place: Denmark | collected 2008
TAATTCAGATTGGTATTTTCCTAACGGGATTTACCGTTATGATATTCAGTATCATTTCTTTTGTTATAAATTTTACAAATAAAAAGAAATAACCGCCCCTAGCTACCAACTAAAGCGGTTATAACTTTAACTTCTATTGGGAGCGACCGTCTGTCGTTTCCCTCTTTTTGTATCTATAATATAACATAAAATCAAGCCGGTGTCAAGTGCATCGCCCTGCATAATCCGAAGAACCGCCCCGATTAAAAGGCGGTTTTCCGTTTATCCGGTTTTCCTCACAGGCCTTATATACTTCCAGTATCTCTTGCAGTCGTGATAGAAGTAGAACACTCTGCCCTGCGTTTTGTCAAGCTCATAGCCCGACTTTTCATAGTCAAAGTCCTTCATAGCCCGTTCTATCTTTGCTTCAACCGCACTGTTTTCGGTCTGAAAGTCGAACGGTCCGTGCTCAAACACGATATACTCGCCCTCAGGCACATCCATAATCTGCATCTGCCTTGGTATCTCTCCGCTGTAGTCGGCAGGAAGCCTTACACCGTAAGCCTCAGCCAGCGGAATGCCCCAGCTGCATATTCTTCCCTCAGGCTCGTTTATGTACGCCATCACCTGACCGCTTCCGCTGTTCGCCTCATCGCCGCCCATATCGTCGAGCTTGCCCTTGATACTGTCAAGCAGTCCGCATATAGTTGCACAATCCTGTCCGGGAATGTGACTCTGCTTTTCCCAGAAGTCGTAATACCCTATACTCTCGTAGTTTCTGATATGCAGGAATTTATGAGCCGGGATAGTTACGAAATACGCCTTAATATCACTGTTTGTCTGTGCCATACCTGTTCCTCCTATACCTAAAAGATAGCAGTCGAAAGGTCTTATAGCTGTGCGGAGAATTACAGGTACAGGGTGTAAGCGGTAAGCGCTCGGAGTAATTCCGTATGCCGCTTTGAATGCCCTTGTGAACGCCTCGTGAGATGTAAAGCCATAGTCAAGCGCAATATCAAGTATGCCCTTGTCGGTATCTCTCAGCTCCCTCAGCGCAAAAGCAAGCCTGCGGTATCTCATATAATCCCTAAGCTTCATTCCCGATATTTTGCTGAATTTCCTTGAAACATAGTATTCCGAGTAGCCAAGCGTCTGCGACAGCCTGCCGAGTGTCAGCCTTTCGTCCTCGCCGCTTTTTATACACCTGTCTATGTCGTCAACAATATTCTGAATATTCATATACCATTCGTTTATCCCGTTCATCTGTTTTTCTCCCGTACAGCTTTCTTCCATCTTTTCGACTGTATTCATTTTACCACAAACGAGAAAGCCGAAACTTGATACGGCTTGCTGTTTTTACTGAAGGCAGCACAGTATTTTCATATCAAATCAAGATAAGTCTTGAGATCGCCGACAAACTGATTTCCGCACCGTGCAAGCTCACCGAGCACTCGATCGGTTCCTTTTTCGGTCGTATACCAGTTTTCTTTGGTGATGTTATAGCAATGTACGGGGCAGACCGTCATATCAACATTTGGGAAAGCCATTTGATACAGCATTAAGCATCGGCGAGCATGAAAGGCTTTACAAACAATTATACCGCTTTTTATCATTATGCCCTTTTCATCAACGGCTTTACGAGAGAGAAATGCGTTATCACGGGTATGCCCCGACTTGCTTTCTTCAATGATCGCAGTCTGCGGAACGCCGTTTTTTACGAGTACATCTGTAAAAAACTCGCAGTCTGACCGGTAATCGCCACTATAAATTTCCGCTTTTGAGCGGACGCCGTGCCATTTTTCCTCTTTAACGCTTACTCCTCCTGACGGGACTATCCAATCAGTCAAACCTTGTCGGTATAATTCTGCGGCATATTCGGGCTGTTCAGGGTGTGAGCCGCCCGGCAGAAAAATCGCATCGACCTTTTGAGGTTCTCCTGACACAAAGATATAATCTGAAATATCTGTGATGATCCGGTTTGGCATAGGGGTTCTCCTCTTAGTTTTTTTGTAAAAGAAAAATGCGTGATCGATACAGCTTGCTGTTTTTACTACTCTTCCGGCGTAAAGAACACATTCCCGTCATCGTCTGTCGTAAATACCGTGAAGCCGGTATAGCACACGTTTCCGTAAATATCGTTTATAACAAAACTGTATCTGTAGTCGCCTGCAGGCAGATTGACAAACTCTATCATATTGTCGCCGCTGTAGGTGCATTCATCGCCCTCCGCCTTGCCTGCAAAGTTACCCTCGCTGTCGTAAGTATTGAATATCGGCACTATGACATCTCCCTCTTTAAGCGGAACAACACTCCTTGCCGACTCGCCGTTTTCGTTTACACCGTCCCATGTTCCAAGCGCCGTTATGTCATACGCATTGCCGTCCTGCGTCATAGCTATACGCAGATTTGTTTCCTTGCCGTTGAGTTTTATAGGTGATGTGTAAACCGAGCTGTTTCCGTTCTTCTCCACTATGAACATAGGGATAAGATTATTCTCAATCATATACCACTGACCGCTGAAATTATCCTCGACCAGTCCCGACGAGAAATCGACCTTTGTACTCTGGTCAACGCCGAATTCGATAAGCTCACCCGTTTCCTCGTCAACACGGTAAACCGAACAGTTTACGCTCGCAAGGTTGTTTATAGTATCGTCCGTAACATTGAAGTAGAACGTTCCTTCATCATCAAGCACAGGGCCGACATCTATCTGCACACTGCTCTTATCACCGCAGAAGCCCATGTTGTCGGTCTTGTTGTTGTAATGTTCCCAGTTGCTCTCATAGTCGGAATAATCCCCGTCGCTCCAGTACACCGCACCGTCCGCAAGCCATGTTTTTTCACCGCTGTACCCGTCCGTACTGCCGTTTTGTGCGCCGTATGCGATTCTGTCAACAAACGTCATATAGTACGGACTTACGCACACCTTGCCGAATGTGGCAAGCTCGGTAGAGCCTGAAACGCCGAACGGATAGTAGGTCGAAAGCCCCGTTGAGCCGTCCTTGTCCTCGCCGTAGATGTTATACACTACCGCCTTTTCAAGCGCCGACATGACCTTGTCCGCCTTGTCGCCCGATACCGTAGCCGCTATCATAGAGCCGAGATCCACCATGTTGGTATATCCCTCTGTATCGTTGTTACTGCCGTATGCTCTTACGGTATAGATGCTTCTTACCGCATTTGCAAGCAGTGCAGGGTCGGAAGAAATATCGTTCATTTCCTCGGCGGCATCATTCACCGCCTTTACAAGTTCGTCTATTCGGCTGAGATCCGTTATCGAAAGCGTAGCCTCGCCGCCTGCGCCGATAGCCTCGCACGATGCCATAAAGCTGTCAGCGACCGTCTTTCCGAGTTCGGCTGTATCCGCTGTCGGATTACTTTCCATAAAGCCTGCTATCTCGGTATAATCCCAGCCGTAGCCGGGTTCAGTTTCTTCCGATGCAAACATATAGTCTGCGTGCGGAACAAGCATATTCGCCGTTTCGACCGTTGCCATAAGGCAAGCGTCAAAGCCGATGAACGCAAACTTATCCGTCATCTTGCCATATACAGATGTAAGCGCAGTGTCTATCTCCTCAAGCGACAGCGAATCGTTCTCGTTAAGTTCATCGAAGCACACGCCGCTTATACTTCCTCCGCCGTGATTCCAGAAGATAAGCCCCATTTTAGCCGCCGCATAGTTTTCTATACCCCAGCTTAAAAAATCAACAAGCACATCCTCCTTGCCCATATTGACAGATTCTTTTTCTTCGATAAGGCTTATTTCTCCGCCGGTTACAACATAACGCTGTGTCTTTTCGGCAGAGATGCCGTATGTATCCGCCCACGCTCCCGCACCGCCCGTCTGAATGACGAATTTCACGTTCTCGCTTTGTGACCCTGCGATCATTTCCTCAATGTCGCCGCTTGCAAGCCCGTTCTCGCTTTCAAGGTCGCTTCCGCACATATAAACGAATACCGTCTGTGTGCCGTCCTCGCCCATAGGCTTTTCGGCTTCACGCTGTTTTCTTGCAATGCTTATCCCGTCCGAACCGCTGAACGTCAGCTTTGACGCACGACTGCCCGTAACACTTCCGTCATATTTATTATCACTGCCTTCACTGCTTTCCGCATTGCCGCCGTCACTCGTCTGCCTGTTGTCGCTTGCCGTGCTGTCGGAAATCTCCTCCTCATCGTCAAGACAACCGCTCGTTAGCACAGCCGTTGCAAGTACCGATACCGCAAGCAGTGTCCGTAATATCTTTTCGCTTGTTTTTCTCATAAGCTCTCCTTTTCTCTTAGCCGTAATTATAACCATATTCTCACATATTAATTATAATCGTTTTTCTCGGCAATTGCAACGAAAAGGCACAAACGGTATTTAATCGGCTGAAAACGGTAATCCCCCTCGCCGCCCTAAACTTCCAAAACCGCATTATTCCTCTCACTTTTCGTAGGGCGAGGGGCTTGCCCCTCCCGTTGCACCGTAGTTATTGATTTTCTCAGCGTTTTTAATCTATCAATCATCAATAGCGGATTGCAATCAAATTTTCATTTTTATATATTAACTTGATTTTTGATAATTGCAATGATGTTTCGGGAGGGGCAAGCCCACTCCCCTACGAATATTCCTACAATTCATCACAACCGCATATAAACTGCAAACGCCAAACTTGGCTTATAAACACTTTGCCGGTTTCGCAAAATGTAGCAAATCGCAAACATTCTTGGCTCCCTTGCCAAAGGGAGCTGGATTGCGACAAGACTTTTTCTTATTATAAATTGCAACATTCTGCGATTTAATCAACGTTAATATCCGCTCAACCCTATCTGTCGCAAGACTGAGGGATCGTTACACCGATTACTGACATCCCCACAGCCTTCTCACAATCACAACTCGCCCCTCGCCAACCCTTCCAAAACCTCGCCCACAAGTAAGCCTCAACTAACCTATTTTTTACAAAAAAATTTTCAAAAACCTCTTGACAAACGCCGAAGTATCGGTTATAATAAAATCAACAAATCAGTAAACGTTACTGATTTCGCTAACAACAATAAGAAAATAAAGATTTTATCACTATGAAAGGATAGGTAATTTACTATGAAAAAGTGGGTATGTCCGGTATGCGGTTACGTTCATGAGGGAGATACACCTCCCGAGTTCTGCCCCCAGTGCAAGGTTCCCGGCAGCAAGTTCACAGAACTCAAGGAAAACGATAAGCTGGTATTTGCTGACGAGCATAAGGTAGGCGTTGCAAAGGCTGTTGAGGATGAGGAGATCATCGCAGGCTTAAAGGCAAACTTCGAGGGCGAATGCACAGAGGTAGGTATGTATCTCGCTATGGCAAGAGCCGCTCACAGAGAAGGTTACCCCGAGGTAGGCCTTTACTACGAAAAGGCAGCTTGGGAAGAGGCTGAACACGCAGCAAAGTTCGCAGAGCTTTTAGGCGATGTTGTAAGCGCATCGACTAAGGAAAACCTTGAAAAGAGAGTTGCCGCAGAGCACGGCGCTACACAGGGCAAGCTTGACCTCGCAAAGAGAGCAAAGCAGTTAAATCTTGACGCTATCCACGACACAGTTCACGAGATGGCTAAGGATGAAGCCCGTCACGGCAAGGCTTTCGAGGGTCTGCTGAACAGATACTTCAAGTAAGCGGCGGCTGTGAGCCGCACCAAATTCGCCTTTTTCAAAATTCTGCTTACCGCAGGACAGCAAAACGGCGTATCATAAAAAGCAATAAACAAACCAAGCCGTAAGCACTCTTGCTTACGGCTCAGTTTGTTCTTATAGTAAAAACGCATCTGATACACAAAAAAGAACACCGGTCGCCCGGTGTTCTCTTTTTTTTACTGTCAGCTTATTTGGCTGTATTCACATTTGCATAAGTATAAGCGCTTGTATTTGCACCCTTATAAGACGCAATCCTTACCTTATACACGCTTCCGGCCCTGAGTCCGCCAATAGTGACAGTAGCATTCGCACTGCCCTTTAACGTCTTTTTGACCCACTTGCCGCCTTTGTAAATTTCAACCTTATATCCGTCTGCACTGGCGTTTTTACCCCACTTAACGGTTATCGAGTTGCTTTTTGCCGATACAACCTTGATATCGGTTACCGGTGAAAGCACTGCAGTAACCGTAGTATAGCTGTAATCACCGTACAGATTGCCCTTATACGCTCTTACCCTTACTTTATATGTGCTGTAAGGTGTAAGTCCGCCAAGCACAGCCATTGCTGTCTTATTATCGGTTATGGTCTTTTCGAGCCACTTACCGCCGATATAGTATCCTACATTATATCCGTCAGCGTTTGCATCCGCATTCCATATAACAACCGCCTTTGAGTCAACCGCACTCTTTACCTTAAGACCGCTGACCTTTGTCGGAGCGGTAGTGATATAAATATCGTCGAATGTACTCTGAAGCTCACCCTTATAAGCCTTTATTCTGACCTTGTAGGTTTTGTAGCCCTTAAGAGAGCCTATTGTAACGGTAGTTTTGTTATTGCCGGTCAGCGTCTTTTCATTCCACTTACCGTCTGCATAGTACTGAACGGTATAGCCGTCCGCACTTTCATTCTTATCCCATGTAAGCGTAAACGAAGAAGATGTTACTGTCTGCGTAATACCCGTAACTTTTGACGGGAGCGTATCGATATAGCCGTATGTATACGGGCTGTAAAGGTCGCCCTTATATGCGCTTACCCTTACTTTATATCGTGTTCCTGCACAAAGTCCGTCTATAACCGCCGCTATATTATTGTTGCCGGTAACAGTCTTTGCAGACCACTGATTATCAATGTACCACTCTACCTTGTAGCCGTCCGCTCTGGTGTTTCTGTTCCAGCTTATTCTTACCGTTTCATCGGTAGCCTTCACCGTATTTATATTCCATACGGGAGAAGGAATGGTATCAACATAGAAACATCTGAACTTGCCGGTGAAGCTTCCTGCATAAGCCGCTATCCTTACCTTATATTTAAGGCCTGCAGAAAGACCGCTCAGCTTTGCCGCTACTCTGTCGCCGTCCGTGCTGAAGCCGATCTGCTTCCACTGATTGCCGACATAGCATTCGACATAATATCCGTCAACACCGCTTATATTCTTCCAGCTTATATCGACTTCATTGTATGTCGTCTTTTCAACCGCTATTTCTTCCACGTCGGGAATAGGCTTTACGGGAACAAAGTTTCCGTTATACTTATGCTTACATCTTGTGCATTCAAATACAGTATAGCCTTCGCTTGTATAAGTCGGAGCAACAACCGTTTCAATGTACTTGTGACCGAGAGGTTCGCCATACTCCGCACCGCATATTTCACACTTTGCCTTTTCGGTGCAGGTAGCCTCTCCTCCGGAATGCTCACATTCGGTTATCGTAGCCGTTACAATGTCCGACTTCATCGAAACTCCAGCCGTTGTAGCATTGCTGTAGGTAAGACGGCAGTAGTACCTGCCCGTTGTGAGATTTTCGAGCGACAGCTTTCTGTCTGTAGCGCCCTCTATCTCTGTTTCGTTGCCGTTTTCATCAATGCCGATCCACTGATAAGCAACATCTGCGTTGACCTCGCCTGAATACCACGGCACTGCACTTATTTGAAGTGACGGTATGTCGCCGGGATAATAGCCGTTGGTGTAATATACATTATTCCTCGGCTGAATTATCTGCATCGGACACACCCGTACCGTAAGACCGCTTGTCGATGATGCCGTTGCCTTATTAAGACTGTATATATCTATCCACTCTTTTGTTCCTCTGTCCTGTACCCAGAAGCCGTGATCGATATAATCGGCTATCACCTTATCACTGACCGTAGTTACGATTTCGGCAAACCCACCTGACGAAATGGATACATTACCGCCGTGTATAGTAAGGCAATTTATATTGTTTGCGGCCATTGTAACATTTCCGCCGTTTATGGTCACATTGCTGCCTGTTGCAAGCCCGTCAAATGTGACATCACCGCCCCGCACTATGAATGCGTCTTGATTCTCAAACGCTGTCACCGCACAACGTCCCGTAACCGTCAGCTTTGCCTTGCCGTTTATGATGATCGGACGTGAGAACGCTGTACGAACTGCGTACTTGAGCGTGAAGTTACCTTCGGTTATGACTAACTGACCGCCGTATCCGTTCTTGTTATAAAGCGGATATAAGGTACAGCCCTCGTTTTCGCTCTTCTGAGCGTCTTTCGCAGCCTCGTCAAGATCGTTATAATATCTGACATCGTCGCCCTTTGTTATCTTTGCATTGAACTTGCTCTCGCATATCTCGCAATATGTCGGCGTAGTAATATTACCTGCGGTTTCCTTGTCCGCTGTAGGATCGACCACCTGAGAATGATCACAGTCAACAAGGTCTATGCTTACAGTGTTCGACTTTATTTCATAGCCGTCACCGGTAGTAACTACGTAGTATATCTCAGCAACATCGCTGTCGCCCGCCTTATCAATTATTTCGTCTGCCGACAATTTAGCGTCAGTTACAAGTGCGCTTAAGCTGCTATAAATTATATCTCCGCTTACATAGGAGTTTATACCGTATCTCTTACTTACATACGAGTCGTTCAGGTTCGAGCCGTTAGCAAGAGTAAGGTTGAACTTCAGCGTGGGGTTTGCGTTGCTGTTGCGATACAGCTTGTTTATTTCTGTGCTAAGCGTTGCTTTTACTATCGGCGCTTCTTCTACATTCACCGGTTTATTGCCGTTATTCACACTGCTATAAACGCTCTCTGCACGTTCTGCAATTGAAAGCCATGCACCGCCGTCCTTTTTATATGCATAACCGTCAGCCAGAACAGATTCAAGACTGCCGTTTGCTATCTCGATGTTGTAGAATTTACCGCCGCTGATTTTTGCTTTAGCGTTACCTATAATGGTCAGAGCGTCTATAACGCCGCCGCCTATTTCTGCGTCGCCGTCTATGTAAACCATCACCGATGTGAATTCACCGCCGTTGATGATTAACTTTGAGTTTGCGTAAGCTTTAATAGGCATCCGCATTTTGCCATCGCCGCCTACGGTAAACATACCGCCGTCGGATACTTCTACAGGTGCGTTGAAAGCAAAAGTGCCACCCAGTTTTTTACCGTTCAGTGCAAGCGTTACATTGCCTGTAACAGCTATCGTATCTGTAATATCGTCCGTGATGTTCTTCTGCAGCGTTACAGTGGCCGTACCTATCTCATTAGCCTTGTCAAAAGCGTCATAAATATCGCTGAACAGATCCGTTTCTTCGCCGCCGTTTGCCGTATAGCTTACAGTTGCAACGATTTCCTCATTGCAGTAAGGACAGGGATTTCCGTCAAGCACATAACTGCCGTTTCCGTCCTTATGGCTGCACTTTTCAACAAAAATTCTATCGGTTTTGGTCATGGTCTGAATAGCTTCGTATGTGTAAATAGTAAAGCCATTAATATTATTGCCGAAAACTACGCTTCCACTCGCAATTGCCATACCTAAGCCTGTTTTGCAAGTGGTGCGCCGAACTCGCCGGTTACGATAGAGATGCTACCGGACCCGTTGATATTCACGCTTAAAGAATCGGCTGTAACATAATTGATGACCGTGTCTCCGCCGTTAGCTTTCAGTGCATCAATATTTGCACCGTTTACAACAGTCTTTCCGCCATTTATTGACAGTTCTTTAATATAACTCTCGGCACTGTTTACTGCAAGCGCACCGCTTGTTAATGTTACACTTCCCAGCTTGATTTTACCGTCAATTGTAACCTTAGCGTCCGCTCCGGTTACTTCGATTTTGCTTATCAGAGTTTCTACATCGGCTTGTTTTACCGAAGAAGTGAAAGTCACGTCACCGCCGTTGACATCGAACTGATAAAATACCTTCTTACCGTTAAAGTCAACAGTAAACCTGCCGCCTGTCACGGTAATGGACTCAGATACTCCTTCCGACATCAGCTTTACAGTGCTGCCCTCGTTCTCCTGTGCCAGCTTTATGGCACTCTCTATATCCGCATAGCCTAACGACTTGCCGTCAGCATCTACTACCTCTGCTTCTATCAATGCATCACATATACCGCAGATTACAAAACCGTCGTTTTCGTATAATAAGCTATCCTTCGGGTGTGAGCAGGTTGCAAGTGTAAGCTTAAGCACATTCGACTTATATTCGTATCCGTTGCACTTAAGTACAATGTAATATTCAACCTCGCCGTCTTTAGCCGCAAGCTTACCGATTTCATAACAGTGTACCATATATTTATTGTACAAATTATAATCTTTAATGCGATTATTGCCGTTTACGAAATCCGAATAGGTTGCACCCCTTGAACCGACCGCCAATTCGTATGTAATATCGACGTATAAATATTTCTCTCCGTTACGGTATATAACAGGCGCTTCTTCGCCTACCCACGCAATACTTGCGCTCTTTATCGGCGCTTCTTCTACGGATAACGCTCCTTTAGAACCGCCCAAATAGCTATCTTTTTCACGCTCATCAATCGAAAGCCAAGTGCCGTCAGCATTTTTATACGCATAACCGTCTGCCAGAACAGATTCAAGATTGCCGTTAAATATCTCGATGTCGTTGAATTTACCGCCGCTGAGTTTTACGTTACCGCGAACGGACAGACCTTGTATAGTGCCGCCGCCTATTTCTGCGTTGCCTCCTTTTTTAACTGACACAGAATTGAAGTATCCACCGCCGTTAATGACTAATTTTGAGTTTTCATTAACGTAAATAGGTGTATCCATATCGCCATCGCCGTTTACAGTAAGCGTACCACCGTCAGATACCGATATACGCGCTATGCCATAACGACCACCCAGTGTTTTACCGTTCAGTTCAAGCGTTACATTGCCCATAACGGTAATCTCCTGTGTACGTTCGCTGTCTGTAATATCCTTATACAGCGTTACTGTAGCCGTACCTATCTCATTAGCCTTGTCAAAAGCGTCGCATATATCGCTGAACAGTTCTGTCTTTGCACTTCCGTCAACCGTATAGCTTACGCTTGCGGCAAACTCAGAGTTACAGTATTTGCATACGCCGTCATTAAAGGCATAACTGCCGTCCTCATTCTTATGCTCGCACTTGACAAACCGATAGTCTTTGTCATCATCAACGCCCAAGGTGTTTTGTTCGGAAACAATGCTGTATAATAATTCATTAGTAGCTATTATCTCATCAGTCTCCTGCGAGTATTCAACGCTTATTAAGCGAGTGCCGCTTGCCAGTATATCCTTAAACGTATACTGTCCGAGTTTGATCTCACCGTAAATACCGCCGCCTATAGTCACCTTTGCGTCCGTTGCAGTGTCTGATATAGTAAATTTATTAGCACCGAAGTTTTCACTTACGCCGTCACTGATATTTAAAGTACCGCCAAATACACTAATACCGTTAATGCAAACGGAGGTCGAGCCTTCAGGGTATGTAAGAGAACCGCTATATAAACCTACAAAGCAATTAAAAGCGCAGTTCTCAACAGTAATTTCTGCACCCTTAATATTGATCTTCCGTGTATAAGCGTTGATATAATTGTCGTCGATCGCGGTAATAGTAAACTGACCGCTTGACAATGTAATATCGTTCTCAAGTCCACCGGTTGTTACAAGAGTGAAAACACAGCCCTTGTTTTCAGCCTTATCCGCATACCGTAAGCCCTCGGTTATGTCGTCGAAATACTTTACCTTTCCGTCGGCAGTAGTTACCTTTGCGTAAATTTTCGCACCGCACTCACTGCACACCTTGTTGGCGCTGTCTTCATCTACCTGACCCTCGCCGTCATGCAGACACTTATATCCGCAAGCGCAGTTGCCGTGATCATCGTATGTATGCTTCGGGTGAGCCGTAACAAATATATTATCGCCTGCTTTGTATATTTGTTGTACGCTTGCATTCAGTATTTCTCCGCTTTCACTTGCAAGCGCCTTACCGCTACCCAGTATTTCAATTACACTTCTTCCCTGAACATAAATGCTCTTGAATACTCCGGCATTGATCAAAGCGTCGCCGTCTTCAAATGTTGCAAAAGTATCGAATTCAATATCTCCGTTTACAGTTACCATTCCATAGGAATAAACGCCGGTGGCGTTTATAATTGCACGGCTGCTTCCGCTGTTTTCAAAGGTTACATTTCCGTAAACCGCTACTGCGCTTATTTCCTCGGTACCGACCGAAACATTCAGCGTATGACCGTTCATGTCGATCGTTTTATTGCCGTTTATTATTATGCCCTTAACAATACAATCTACATCGCCTGTCAGCTTTAATACGCCGTCTGCCTCATTTTCCGCTATATTTTTAAACTGTGTTGCGCTTTCAATAAATGTATAAGTTTCAGAGCTTTGTGTTGTCTCGGTAAATATAGCAAGCGCACAAACGCCGCACGGACACTTGCCCGTTTCCACGTTGTATCTATGCTCATGCGCTACAACTGTGACATTTTTAAGTCCGTCGCCGATCGTCTTCGCACTGCCGTCAACTATACTTTCGGGGAGATGTGTGACACTGTTTAAGGTCGCAAATGCATAGCCCTTTGCAAGCAGATCGTTTACAGGTGTGCTGTTGCTTTCCTCGCCGCAGATGGTGTTGTACCTTCCGCCGTATAAAGCTACACCGCTTGCGTGTGCAATATAAACATTCTCAAATATGCCGCCGTATATTTCGACACACTTAGCACTGTTAATGACTAAATTGAGTACATCTGCGGCTGAACTGCCGCCGTCTGCAGTACCGTTTATAAGCGTACCGCCGTTTACACTAAAAGGTGCGTCTATGCATCCGTAGTAGGTGCTTTTCCTGCTGTCCTTAAGGTACAGCACACCACCGTTATTTACACTTATATCTGCCTCTCCGCCGAGTGAACATCCGTTCACATCGACAGTAACCGTTGCATTGGTGATTGTTGCGGACGTCGAAAGCGAGCAATCCTTATACAATGTCAGCGTACAGCCGCTGTTTTCCTCCGATAATGCCGCAGTAAAAGCGTCGTCTATATTATCGAAATACTTCGCTGTTCCCACGCCCGAAATGCCCGCAGTAAACTGATATTTGCAGATAGAGCATACACCCGTTTTGCTGTCAACATCGCTGTGGGGGCATACATATCCGCAGACGCACTTGCCCGTTGCTTTGTCGTAGCTGTGTTCGTAATGATCTACAACAGTAAACGAATCGTGTATAATCTTTGATGTAAACTTTTCATAAATATCAACATACTCACCGCTGTTGTCATATTGCAGTGCCTTACCTTCTCCAAGCAGAGAATAAAGCAGCAGGTTGCCGGAGCCGGAGTTGCGGTCGAGTTCATACATCAACGTACCTATTCTCATTCCCGTAGCAAGCCTTACAGATGTTGTTGTTCTTCCGTAAAGCTTTAAAGATTCCTTCACGACCAAAGTATTTACAGTTACATTTGCACCGTAGCTTACTTCGAACCGCGCACCTGCCTCAACAAAAATTGTTTCGAAGTTTATATTTGCGTCGCTATCAATTTTAAATGTTCTACCTCCGCAAACATCCACTTGACTAATATAGCTGTCCTCTGAGCCGGTCAATGTAAGATTACCGGCACCATTGTCGTTGTTGACCTTGAGTTCGATATAATACAGCTTATGACCGTTAAGGTCAACAGTAACAGTATGATTTACATTTATAGTTGTTCTATCATCGATATTCTTATAAATCTTTACATAGTTTTCGCTGTCTTCTGAAGTCTTGCTAAGGCAATCGCTCAGTGAATCAAAGCCGGTTACCTTGTCGCCTACAGTCAGCGTAGCAACGAACTCATACTGACAGGTTTTGCACATACCCGTTTTGCTGTCAACATCCGTATGACCGCACCGCTTACCGCAAATCGTACACTTACCCGTTGTGCTGTCGTAACTGTGACCTTCATGTGGTATTACAAAAACAGTTGTTGCAAAACCGTCTTTCAACAGTGTTTTTGAGCCGTCTATCGGCCCACCGGAACGCCACATAAACATACGGTTCTCAGCCAATAAAGTCAGTATTTCTGCGTTTGCTCTGTCCCCGCCGCCGTTATAGCATATTTTTCTGAAAGCTCCGCCGTGAAGAATTACGTCACTGCTTGCATCGTTTATATTGAGTGTTATGTCGATTGAATAATAGCAGTCAAATGTACCTGCACCTACCGACACAGTTCCCATAGCGCCGCAGTTTTCGTCAAATGTCAGCTTACCGCCGTTCGCTACATTGAAATCGCCATAAATACTATTATTTTTTCCCGATCCCGTAACGGTTATATCTCCCGAAACAGTTAACGTACCTACATTGGCTTTCTCAGCGATCCACAGCGTGAACTTACGGCTGAGTGTTGTATAGCTGCCTGCATAATTCTTGTATACTTTTAATGTACAGCCGGTGTTTGCGTCACTGTCAGCCGCTTCAAAAGCCGCTCCCATCTCATTTTCTTCATAAACGGAAGCTACAGCCCCATCCTTTACGATAACAGCCGCATACTGATATTCACACTCGTTACACTTACCCGTTTCGCTGTTAACATCGCTGTGAGGGCAAACATATCCGCAGCCGCACTCGCCGTCAACATAGGTATGGCTGTGGTCTTTGACTGTCAGCGTTTCACTGCTTGATATTTCCTTAACGCTTGCGTTGAAAAGAGTTCCGTCAGCCTTGAAGAAAGCCTTACCCTCGCCGAGCATATCGTATAATGTCTTGCTGTCCCTGGCGTAAAGTCCGGCTGGATATGCACCGGCTTTCAATATAACCGTACTCGAATCATATACATAGATCGAAGTGTCTAAAACTACATCGCCGTCTATTATAAGCGTACCGCCGGCGTATGAAGCGTCGTTTGTCGGATATACATTACAACCGAGCATAACCGGATTGCCGCTGTTTTTGATCGTAAGCTTTCCGCTTTTGCAAGGAGTAATACTCCGGATTTTAAATTGGCGTCCGTTTAAGTCAATTGTAAGTTCTCCGTATAAGTCATACTGAGCGCTTGGTTTAGAATAATCCTTAAACAGCTTTATCGTACCGCTTCCGTTGTATTCATTCAGTAAAGAGTCAAGCTCATCGGTATCTACATACTTTAAGCTTCCGTTCTTGTCTGTATAGAGTGCGACAGACACAACTGCACCGCAGATTGATCAGATGCCGGTGTCCGTGTTTATATCACCGCCATGCTCGCAGGGCTTTCCGCACTCCTCGCACTTGCCTGTTCCACTGCCGTATTTGTGGTCAGCGTCAGTATGCTCAACAACAGTAAGCGCAACGGAATAACCCATACTTCCATATTCTTTATAAAGATCAAGATAATTGCCGTTATCTTCACGTCGCAGTGCCTGCCGGGTAACATCAAGAAGATTGCCTAATTTCAGAGCGCCGGAATTGTTTTGGCGATGATATGTCAGCCCACCTAACTTCATTCCCGTAGCGAGCTTTACAGATGTCGTTGTAGTTCCGTCATCATTCACGGATGCTATCACAGTCAACTGCTCTGTAGTTACTTTTGCGCCATCGTTTACAGCAAGCCGTGCACTGTCCTCAACAAAAATTGTATCAAATTCTACATTTGCAACGCTGTCAATTATGAATGATCCGCCTTTGCGAACATACACCTGCGTAACATAACTGCCCGCTGTGCCGGTTAATGTAAGCGTGACGTCTTTGTTGACCCCAAGTTTGTTGACCCCAAGCTTGATATTGTTCAGCTTGTGACCGTTAAGGTCGATCATAACATTGTGTTTTACATCTATAGTATCTAAAGTTGCAGTTGCCGATGTATCGCCGATATCCTGATAGATCTTAACATAGTTTCCGGTATCGGCAGTAATGCTGTCAAGGCAGTCTGCGAGCGTGTCATAGCCTGTCGGCGCATTGCCGTCTGTGCTGATTGTAGCAACAAACTGATGCGCACACTCGTTACACTTACCCGTGTCAATATCAATATTGCTGTGATCACATAACGCTCCGCAGTTTGTGCATTTACCGTCGGAATAACCGTTTTCATGTGCACATTCTTTATATGTAAATGTAAATTTTTCTGTAACAGTTTCTGTGCTGTCACCGTCTGAATAGGTTATATCGCAATACAGAACATAATTTCCGGCAGGAATATTATCCGCAAGCTTGAATTCGCCGTTGCTTCCGGATACTGCCGCACCGAGCTCATCTGCACTGTATGCACTGTTCGTACTGTACCAGTTATAGCTTATGCTTTCACTGTCAACCGTATAGGTGCTTACAAGCTTGTAATTGTCCTTCTCTTCCTGCGAAGTGTTTGTATAGAAAACCGTTCTGTTTGTGTTGTCACCCTGTGTAACCTTGTTGAAACGGTTTGCATTCGACTTTACCTGAACGGTATTGGATACAATATCTCCGCACTTTATTGTAAGAGTATTATCAGTGTCGTATGTAACCGAAAACTCGGTATCGCAGACCATGCACACCCAGCCGTAATCGGTCTTGATTATGCTTGCTAATAAATCGGGTTCATCGCCGCCGAAATAGCCTCTTGCGTCTGCAAACTCTTCATCGCTCATATTCTTCAGAGTAATATCAAAGTAAACCGTACCCTTGAGCTTGATATCAGTCATGTCTATGTCTTCAATTATTTTATACTCTTCCGTCTTGAATATTCCGATTTGGTTTCCGAGTATTATACGGGGAGAAGTATCAGGCTTTATAACTACCGTCTTAGCGTCTGCTCCGCCAATCTCATAATAGCCGTCCTTAAGCTCGACCTCGCCTGTCACAGCACTTTCCTCAGCCTTGAAATCGGCAGAACCCCTTACTATTAATTCATCCATGTCTATTGCCGGTAAAGTTTGACCGATAGCGTATGAACCGCCCGTAGTATATACCGAGCCTGTACCGCTCATTATAAGGTTTACTTTGTAAATGCCATACTTAGCACCGTAAGCAGTGACCTTACCGCCGCTTATTTCGGCATCCATTCCGTCGCCGTTGTTTCCGCTGTAGTATATTCCGACTCTTGCTTTGTTACTTTCAGGCACAGTAATACTGCCGTTTCCGCTGACGGAAATTTTGTCACCGAAATTACTGGTAAGCAATATTGCACTGTTTAACGTAGATTCATTAGCACAACCTACTGCAGTAAGACTGCCGTTGCCGTCAACAGTAATGCCACGGCTGACATTGACAGCCACACCCTCAAAAGATGCAGTTGTCGCATTTGCGTTCAGCACACCGTCATTATGTATTTCAAGCGAATTTGTCTTTACAGTACCTGTTGCGTTTACTGTACCGCCGTTCAGGATTATTGATCCGCCGAGAGAGCGTGCCATACTGTCTGTAGAGCGGTTCTCTGCATTCAGCACACCGTCGCCGCTGATCGTCATTGTACCGTCACAGTTAGTAGTATCCGTATTTACGGCACTGAGAACGTATGTATCGCTGTCGCCGGTGTTCGTCTGTACGATAGTATTGTTACCGTTCAGCACTATTTTCGTACCGTCGGGGACTGTTACGACGCTCATCATATTCTCTTCTGTTGTCGCCTGAATGTTCACTCCGTCAAGCGTCAGCGTCTTTGTGTCATAATCCCAGCTCCAGCCGACACCGTTTTCGTCCGCTGTCTTTTCTCTGAAATCAAGCGGTGTCGTGATGACATTGCTCTCGCCGTCATGCGTATGCGCCTCGCCCTCGGCAAATGCCGATAACGGTACAGCCGTCAGCGTCATTGCCGCAGACAGCACCGCACTTATGAGCCGTACAAATTTTTTCTTCATGTTTTTCCTCCTGTAGATTTACCCGTGCTTACGCCATGCACCTGCACTTATGCAGTGCCTCCTTGAGCTTTTCAAGCGGTATCGGCTTCTTGTGAAAATAGGTACAGCCAAGCCTGTATGACTGCGCCCCGAATCCCTCATCGTCCGACAGCCATATTACAGGCGTGTCCCTGTCGGCATTCTTCGCCGCAATAACGCCCTCCATACCGTCCGCTCCGTCGGCAAGCACGATTATAAGGTCAGCCGTCTTACACTCCGTCGCAAAGCTCTCATACCTCTGACATACCCTGTAGGCAATTCTTCGATATGCCGCCGTTGCGATCTGTGTTATTTTCGCTTTCAGTATCTCCGCCTCGTTTGCGGTATCGTAAACGCAGATGAGCATACCTCTCCCCCTTATAATTTTATAATTATATCATAACTCATTTGCTTTTAATTTTCAACTTTTTGGCACGAACGGTTGTTATAACGGCGCAAACGGTCATAAATGCGGCCATAATACAAAAAAACGGCGCCCTACAGCCACCGTTCAAGTGAAATATTTTGCCAAGCACTGCCTAAAACATTTTCCGCACCGACAAGGAGTTAATATTTTCGTGACTTTATCTGTACAACAGCACTGACACCAACCCTCCCAAAACCGCACTATCCCTTGCCCCGCGCCATATCCTTGCCTCCCTTGTCAAAGGTGAGGTGCTGTCACCCGAAAAAATTCGGGCGACTACCGGAGGGATTGCTCCCTATCCGCACCAACCCTCCCAAAACCGCACTATCCCTTGCCCCACACCATGTCCTTGCCTCCCTTGTCAAAGGGAGGTGGCTTGACGGCAAGGCACAAGCCTAAATTTTACAGCGTTTTTTGGGGATATATCCGACTTTTATAATTACTAAGTCGGTCTGCCGTCAAGACGGAGGGATTGCTTTACACCCACCAACCTTTTCATCCCCACAACCATTGCAAAACCGCACTATCCCTCAAAAAGCACTATATCCTTGCCTCCCCTCGAAAAAGGGGAGGTGGCACGGCTGTA
>ULUA01091323.1_pt1 | contig 18595 bp, 20 predicted proteins | sample 1958081 | NCBI WGS metagenome assembly ULUA01 (sample SAMEA4835748, study PRJEB28245) | human gut metagenome | biome: gut microbiome; material: fecal sample | place: Denmark | collected 2008
GCCCTCCGTACGGACGCCGGCGGAATTTGCAAGGATACTGCATTGGAACACCCACTGACTTACATGATTGTGATCGGGGTTCAGCACATCCGCCCCCATTCGGTCGTGGGTCAGGATAATGTCCGGGCGTACCAAACGGATTTTTCCTACCAGCCGGTCAGTCAATGCGTCGTCGGTCACGATGGGGTAATCCTGCAAATCCCAGAATTCGATATTTTTGATTCCAAGGATATCCGCCGCTGCCTCAGTTTCCGCCCTGCGTACTGCTTTCACGGACTCCGCTGTGGCGCCCGGTTGCTTCCATAGGTCATTGGATTCGCCCCGGCCGCCAAAGCTCAGGACGACCAGGTGTACTTCAGCTCCATGCTTGATGTATTTTGCGATGGTTCCGCCGGCACGCCACACATAGTCTGCGGCGTGGGCACTTACCACCAGCATTTTTTTCCCGTTGATCATAGAGTCAATCCTTTCCCAGAAGCTTGCGCTGGTTGTATACGGTCATCTGCCGCACCTGCTCCGCGGTAAAGCCATCCTGATACAGAGCTGTCGCGAAAGCCTCCATGCCCTCATCCGGATAAAGCCCTGTGGGCTGGCCAAGGTCGGTAGAGACTACAACATGCTCCGGCCCCATGGCCCGAATCATTTCCAGAGTGGTAGCGTAATCCACCTTTTTGGTGGCGTACGTGGTGTAGCAATGCTCCATGTGGGCACCGTAGTCTGCCAGTTTTTTCTGATCTTCCACAGTGTAATAGGTGGTAGGGAAGTCCACATGGGTAATTATGATGTTTTTTACATTGTGTTCTTCTGCCGCTGCCTTAACAAGAGCAAATGTTTCCTCGTGGGAAATATGCCCTGTGGTGAGGATCATATTGTATTTGGCAATGATGTCCAGAACCTTGTGGGTAGCTTCCGTCAGCTGCCCGTCTTCATCCAGAATGCTGATAGGCGGCGCGCTGATGCCTTCCTCCTTCATGGCCAACACGATGCCAGCCCAGAAGGGTAGCTTCTTATTGGGATCGCCCGTAAAGGTATGCGCCTGCTCGTAGGCTCCGTCACAGGTGGGGAACCACAGCAGTTTTGCGCCTGCCCGGGCAGCCATCTCTACTGCCATGGGATTGATGCCGCCCACAGAGCCGTTCAGTGTGATAGTCCCGATGGAATCACATCCGGGACAGATCTTTCTGGAGAGCGTTGCCCGTTCTGCGGTGCAGAAATAATGGGATTTTAGGGCGTATCCAGCCATCCCGGAAGCCACGATCCGCTGCGCCATCTCCAGATCATCCATTTTCCTGGGCATGACATCCGGCGCCGAATGGACATGCAAATCATATGCCCCCTGGATCAGTTCTTTCATTTCACTGCCTCCTTTGCACGCTTTCCCACTGGCAGCTGCTCTTCCGGATTTCCATGCAGCAGTTGGGACGCATGGAAACCACCCGGAAACCGCTGGCTCGCATATTTCCGATTTTAATGAAGGTTGCCAGCACAGAGGTCTTGCCGCCCAGGCCGATGGGGCCGATACCCGCGGCGTTTACCGCATCGGTAATCTTCTTCTCCATCTCGTTCTGCACATCATAACGCCCGTCCTTCATCGCTTCCAGGGAAAGGGAGGACGCCTCGCAGGCTGTGCGCCCTAAGCCAAAGGACAGTGTGCAGGGCTGACAGCCAAGCGCTGCAACCTGGGGGATCGCCCACTGGATCATCTCATCCACTACATGGTCGACCGAGTGCATATGGAAGATCGGCTGGGTCTTGCTCCGGATCTCGGGACCGCCGCCGAGCATCAGAATGGTGAAGCGGATCTTGTTTCCCGGAATCCGGCGGATCTGCGTCGGTGCCGGGAGGAGCATACCGGGTTCTTCATACAGACCCTGACTTTGGTCGATCCGTTCCAGGTCGTTGCCCTTCACGCCCATAGGACGTGTGGGTACCCGATCCATACCCAGACGGATGCCGGCTTCCATGGCCTGGAGAAAGCCGGCCGGGACTACCGCTTCGTCGCCGATCTCCAGGAAGGGGTGGGGCGTGCCGGTATCATCGCACAGTGCAGAGTGGTGCAGATCTGCGGCTTCGGCATTGCGAAGAAAATTGTCCATTGCCCAGCGCGCACTTTCCTGGGTTTCCTTCTGCGCGGCACATGCCCAGCAGGCCTTCTGATCCTCCCGCCAGTGGGAACTGGCCTTCACAACTGCCTGGGCAACATCTTCTATGATTTGTTCTGTCGTCAGCATTTATCTGTTCCTCACTTTGCGAAAATGGTCTCGCCATCCGCAGCAGCAACGATGGCGGGGAAATCCTTCACCTGAATCTTATAAAAGCCCTCCATACCGTACTCCGGATGAAAAACGCATTTGCATTCTGTCATCTGAGCTGTCAGCAGCGCTGCTACCGGCGGCGTGACCAGAAAATAGGAGCCTTCCTTCTTCATGCCGTCCACGGTCTCCTGGGAAACCAGGCCTTTGCCAAGATGGAACAGCGCGCCATGTCTGGACAGAGGAATAATGGAACCCTGAATCTCTGGCTTGCTGCTGGTGGTTGGGGCGATGCCCGCGCAGCTGACCGCTGTGTGGAAGATCACCGCACCTTCCATATCAATGTCGTGCTGAGAAAGCGTGCCGTTTTCGGCAGCTTCGACTACCTTCGGCAGTACCATATCCCGGCCGCAGTAAATGGTACCGGTGAACTCCACCAGGTCTCCGGCTTTCAGGTTCAGCTTCGGGCCGTGGTATGGAACATCAATTTTTATCATCGTCTATTCCTCCGTTATACTTCCCACACGTCCAGGACGCTGCGGAAGTCTCTGGGAACACCGTTCGGGAAGAGGTCCTTCACGTGATGATCGTCGATCCACTTCAGCTTCTCGCGGGTGGCATCGGCCATGTTGTAAGGCAGCCCCTCGCTCTTGAGAAAGTCCACCACGTTTTCCATTTCGTGCTCCCGGCGGTTGGCGTGCAGTACAGCACCGGAAATATAGCCATCCATTATTTTCTGGAAGCCGGGGCCGAAGGAATCCAGGAAGGAATCCTGGATGGTATCCACTACGCCGAACTTCTGGGCGGCCTGGAAGGATTCGATCAACAGGCAGCTCAGCCCTTTTGCGGTGATGCTGCGGATGAACTTAATGCTGGTAGCGGTGCCGGGTTCTCCCTGCACCACAGTCAACCGCATGTGGTAAGGATCCATTGCCTGCTTAAAGGCATCGGCGCCGCTTCCGCACAGCAGCATTGGGACCTTGTGCCGGTCTTTCAGAAGTGTACCCATCATTGCTCCGTCTACGAAGGATGCGCCTTTTGCCTCGAGAATTTCCGCCATCTGTTTTTTATCTTTGGGCGTTGCGGTTGACACATCAATGTAGATGAGTCCTTTGTGCGCCCCATGGCTGGCCTGCTCCGCTGCACCCAGAGCGAATGAGGAAGGCGTGCCGGAAATCACGATGTCCGCCGATTGACAGACCATCGCAGAACTCTCCATCTGCTTTGCTCCGCAGGAATCCGCTTTCTGGGCGATCTTGTCCCGGAAACGAGGATCTGCCTGCATGGCGTCAAAGCAGATGATTTCGGAAAGCCCCTCTTCCCGCAGGCCCTGGGCAATGGAAGAGTTCGCTTCGCCGAACCCAACGAAACCAATAACCATTTTTATTACCTCCTGGTTTATTTGCACAAAGATTTTTTATTCGCTTTTACGATATTGATTATATTACACATCGACATAAAAGAAAAGCATGAATTTATTTGTTGATTTTTCAAGTAAATACTTGTATAATGATTTTCGGGAGGGCAGAATCAACAAGAAAGAGAAGTGATATTTGTGAATATGTCGGATATCCATTGTTTCTTTGCTGTCGTCGCCTGCGGCAGCTTTTCCAAGGCTTCCGAATCGCTGTACATCTCCCAGCAGGCGGTAAGCCTGCACATCAAGCACCTGGAGGAAACTTACAATACCGTTCTCTTTGAACGCAAACCGGCACTGAAGCTGACCCCCGCGGGAAAAATCCTGTTGGATGCTGCAAACGAGATTATTCAGAGGGAACAGGTGCTTGTAGATGCTTTGGAGAATTCCCGCACTAATTACACTGGTGAGCTTTCCATCGGCCTACCTGCTAACCGATCCATTGCTTTTGCCAACGAGTTTATCCCTCAGTTTTCTTCGCTCTACCCCAATATGTCCATCAATCTGCGGGAAGAATATTCCTCTAATCTTACCAGGGAGTTGATCCGCAACCGGATTGACCTAGCTCTGCCGCTGGTGTCCGACACAACAGCCAAGCTGGATACCAACCTTCTGGAAGTGCAGCAGATAGAGGCAGAGACGCTCTATGTTGTCATTTCCAATGATCTGCTTCGTCAGACCGTGCCGGATGAGTACCCGGAGTGCAAGGAACGCTATCGCTCTGGCGTGTCCCTGTATCAGTTCGCACATCTTCCGCTATTTCTTCATCCCTCCAACAGTGCGTTCCATCTGGAGTTACAGAACGCCATCAAAGCCCACGGGATTACGCCATTTATCCGGGTCAAAACCTCTCTTACTAGTTCCCTTGTAGACCTGTGCGCCAAGAGCTATGGTATCTTCTTCAGCCCCTCTATGCTGCTGAAATACATGTTTGAAAGCCAGCACAACTATTTCCAGACCCTAAATATCTTTCCCATTCTGGAATATCAGGGGGCAAGACAGACCTCTCTTGCGTACCATAAACAAAAGCAGCTTACCAAGCCCCTGCAGGACGCCATACGGATCATTAAACAGGTCTATGCCGACCACCATGTCTTCGATAATTACATCCAGCGTACCAGGATAGGCTGACTGTATTTCCCGGGACGCAAAGGCGAAGATTCTGGATGTTCCCCTGGAACCGGAATCCGGCGCATAAGATAACGCGTTTGGAAAACGCCGCCAGCTTTTACCGTTCCTTTCTTCCCGAACATCCTCTTTTTCAGGCAAAATGCAGACGCCTGTCTAGCGCCGGCTTGATGAGGTCTGCATTTTTCTGTTATATCAGATCGTCCGCATTTGCAGACGAAACGGCCAAACCAGCGAATACCTGGGACGGCAGTTTATGCTGTTATTCATACGGCAAGGTGGTTTTTGGAAGTCTGATGTCCGTATTCAAATTACCGATTTGATCAGCGGCACCCTGGCCTATATTTATGATAGTCACAAGTGTTCTGCCGATGCGCCAGATTACCTCAAGATATTACACAACAAAATAATCAGAGTTGAACTTTACTCTGAAACATACAAAACCTATACCCTTGAAAACAGTGCCATTGCAGATGACTACGATGAGGATATTGCACAGTTGTGTTTTGCACAAGCCGTGAAGTTCGTTGAGCATAATGCCGATAGTCCTGATCCGGAAATTCAAGCTCAAATTGCTGTCTTACAACACCTCTTATTTCGTTTCATGAACAATGATACCCGAGGCTATACTTATACGTACGAGCTTAAGCAACAGCTTAGCAATACAGAGCTGCGAAATCTCTCTGATCAGGCATGGGCCATTCATGTTGTTCAGCATGACGCGTGTGCCGGATGGATAATTCTTCCGGATAGACGCCACCTGCTCACGGCTGGGAAATGGCATATTCATTTGCTTTTTTCCTCCCTATCAGATAATTTCATCAATCGCGTGCGCATACACTCCCCGTCCCCGCCTTGGCACAAAAAACCATGGCTTGGGAACGGACACCCTTCACACAAGGGAGTTTCCGTGAATACAGGCTTTTCTGCGAAACCGGGAGGGCCAGTATGAGAACGGTATTCCGGAACAGTTCTCATAGATTTGGAACTCATTTGATCCTTCACTTTATACCTCCATATTCCCCGGCGCCCTTTTTTAGACGCTGGTAATTGACTCTGAAAACAAAAAAGCCGCTCTCCTTATTACGGGAGAACGACTGATAATCAGGAGCTGGAAGCCAGCGCCCTTTTTGAAAATGGAAAAAGCCGGGATTCTTATGGCTTCACACCACAAAAATCCCGGCAGGTTTCCAAATGATAAATTTCTGAAAACTCTATAAAAAAGCAGCGCCCTTTTTTCAAATTTCCTCCGAAATCAGAAAGGGCGCTGCTCAATCTCTGACTGCATATGACTGACACAGTTCAAAAGATGCATCACAGCATGTTTGCATCTATGGAACTATAAAAAATCGTGTTCACATTTTACCTTTGATTTTCAAACTAATTTCAGTCTATTTCTCTTGAATTTGCCCTAAAAATCGCTTTAGATGCAATTTATTTCAAGTTGCATCTAAAGTGTTGAATAAACATGGACGTACCGTCCACTTTTGATCTCTTAAATTTGGGGTTGTCTGTGTTCACAAATCTACGAAAACCAAGCAAATTTCAATCGCAAGTTTCGACATTGCCTTCTCCACGAAAAATATAAATACTATACAATTATAGATTTCCCAATAATTTACTGTCTAATATCCTTGCTTTGGGATTCAAGTCCTTCAAAAGAGACTCCAACAATATTCTATTGCCCAGTGTCATCTGCGGGCTACACGTAACTTCCATTTCTTCAAAATTCTCATCCGCAATCTCTAAGTCGTAGAAAGGGAACGGTGGCGCTTGAACGCCATTAAGCATTTTGTATGTCATTTCAATCGCATATCGTTCCATATCTCCCACATCTGTCTTAAAGTTCATCGGCATAAACACCATAATATACCGCCATTCACGCTGGAATTTCCAGTATGAATTTTTGTGCTTTCCCAGCGCCCCCAAATTGATGGACATTCTATTTCCGTTGGTTTCTGAAACGCGAGGCTCAAGTAGCGAAAGATCGTCTGTATATTCTACTTCCTTGAGGATTTCTCCCTTCCAACACTGTGGTGACATATATCCCCCATCCATCATTTTCGCTATGTCCAAAAACGTACGAACAGATGCATTTCGAGATGCTTCATCATTTGCTGGCATATGTAAAATTTTCTCAAGATCAGCACCTTTCGTTGTATGCCATTTAAAAGGATTTTTCCTCATTCTTATCCGCACCCCTGCTAACGGATCCGTGTACATTTTCCACATGGGAATACTTTCTGCGCTGTCATCTGTCCAAGAACTTACAAATACAAATCTTCCAACGTTTTCAACATCAGAGGTTTTCTGCTCCTGACGGTCATCCATCTTATCTAATGGACTCAGCTTTAATATCAGGGCTAATTTTTCAAGTGATGTATAATGATATAGATAATCTGTTCCTATGATGTTAGTCATTGACTTTCCCCAATTTCTATAAGTACGAATGTGTATCAATTTTCTTTGGAACTTTAGCGCGGTAATGGCGCTGCACTTCTCTCCGAAATAGTCTCTGCCCTCTAGGCCATTCCACATATATAGTTCCTACAACGTAAGTTTATCATAAAATGCCACAACGCCATCTAAGTTATTACTGTTAGGATGCTTCTTGGTGATACCACTGGTGGGTTTGAACGTATCAACAGTATCAAGGATTATCCATTACCTTTCGCACAGTGGCTTGTGCTTCGGGAATCCTCATCTCAACATCTACGGAACTCTTCTGCATTTCTGCAACAACAAAAAACTTTACAACATTCCTTTTTCCCCCCGTTTCAGATGATTCTACCCTGACGTGGAAACATCAAAAAATCCCGGAGGATGCTTTCTCTGTTCAGCCTACTTCTCTCAGGAAACGCTGTCATAGTTATTTTTAACTTTAGATATTGCCCATCCAAGCAAGTATATCGGTCTCTGCTTCTGGAATATGCGACAAAACATGTACTCTATTCACAGAATACATAAAGCACAGAATATCTTTAGCAGTACGCTGTTTTTCCGCGCGCGAAATATGAGCGAAAAAACTCGCCTCAGGCGCTCCCTGTATTGCTTCCTGAGAATGACTCTCAGTATGGAGAACCAACCGATACATTGAGTTTTGAAAGTACTCTCGTTTATGCTGATCTGATATCAGCGAAAGCACTGACTCGTCAAGGGTCACCTTTTCTATTCCCTTCTTGAACATAAACGTTGAAAAAGCCTCAAACAATCTTCTCGCAACATTCCCTATTGATATATCCATTTCATCTGTTGGGTTACATGCATAATCATACACATATTTCATCAAGTTGGTATAATCGTTGTGTTTCTTAGTTTGAAAAGGTACAAGTTCTTTGTTGACTAATTGAAAAGACGAATATTCAGCATTTTTCCTATTTGCAGCACAAGCACTGGCAATTTCATCCATTGCTTTCTGCAAATCAAAGAGCACACTAAGGTCATGGGTCATAACCAAAATTTTGCTTGTTACACACGAGGAAAGAATCTGATTTATTTTAAATCGCAAAAATGAGAGAATTCCAACACGATTTTCCATATCAAAGCTTGATACAGGATCGTCTATTACTAGAAGAAACTCACTGCTATACATTTTATCAAAGTCAGTTTCCCTAGCAATCTCAGTAAAAAAGTAGCAGAGTGCAAGGGCATTTCTTTCACCACAGGATATCTTATCCGGTGTAACCGGCATGCCATTCACTTTCAGATGATATAGTTGATCACTTTCTAGTACAACCTCGAATCGTGTTTTGCTAAAATAGATATACGACAGTGATTGATTAATCTGATCCACAGCCAGCTTATAATTCTTCCGTTGGTCATCCAGCTCTTTTTGCTCTAATCTTAACTCTTTTTCCCGTGTTTTCAGCGAGAAAAGGAGTTCCTTATCGGACTCTTGGGCCTTATCCTGATCCACCATCCTCGTATAATCATCTATGATAGAATAATGGCCAATCAAATCGTTCAATACTACCAACTGTTTTTCCGTTTTCTTTCTGTCAGCAATAACCTTATTAAATGCAAGTCGCTTTTCTTCCAATTCTGAAAGTAATGCGTTGAGTGCCATTAACGCATCCCCAATTTTATGACTGTCTTCATAGGCTGCATTACCCATCGGATCTCCGATTTTCGCCATCAGAGCATCATTATGTTCTCCAATCGCAGTATTGACTAAACGGATATGTAGCCGAATCTTCTCCACAAGTACAGCGTCCACACACGAATATGCATCATACTGAGTTTCAAGAATGAGTGGAATCATCAGGCTCCGGAGATTATTTTGATAATCCTCAACTTCTCTGTTAAGGATTCTATCTAGCAGAGCTAGTGTTTCACTTCGGTGTTCTGCAGACACATTCTGTAAGCATTGAGGGCAGACAGTATTTGATGTAACAGAAAGAAATCCCTTTGCGTTTACCAAAGTCGATATCCCCATCAAGTCCAGCAATGCTTGCTCTCGCTCAGACAACGGAGTACTTTTCGGTTTTCTTGCCATTTGAATCTTTGCTGTCGATAGTATGCTATAAGGAATTTTGATAACCGATATTTCTGGCGAAATCGGGCTAGATGCGGAGTTTGTTTTTTCATATACGGAAATTAGTCGTTCAAACTCCGCCTTAACATCATCTTCGGATCTCTCTGCAACCAACTGTCCAAGTCTCCTAACCTCACTCTCGGTCACTCTCGCCTTAATTTGGTGCTTTTTTATTTGAATGCCATCTGTCTCTGCCCAACCCCCCGATCTTTGGAGAGTTCTAATTATTCTTGTCAGCCAGTAGGAAGGCGAAGCAACATTATTGGTATCCACATACTTATTACATGCTTCCTCTTGTTTCTGAATCTTACTCGCAACAGATGATATATCCGTTTCTATTTCCTCTACTCTTTTTTCTATCTGTACTTGATGGCCAAACAAAATAATCGACCCAAGTCCGTCGCGCTGAAGCTTAATATTATCCGAAATATAGCTCTCATCGAAAACATGGATTCTTTCCGGTTTTCCACCAGGTGTTAGCTTTATCTGATTAGCTCCAGCCATCGGGACAACATCCACTGTCCTAGGAATTGTTGAACCTGCATACTCCCTAAATCCTTGCGCTAATGTACTCTTCCCACTCCCGTTAGTTCCATACAGCAATGCGACCCTATTCCGCTTGGATGATGTCCCACTTTTTGAAATATCAGGGAATAGTTCCAAGGTCTTAAGATCACTAAAAAATGGTGATTTGATTTGAACGCCAGTCATGTTTTCGATTACTGTTGCCATTCTAATCTCTCTCCTTTTATTCCGCTGTATCGAGCATATATATAAATTTTAGCACAATTTTCAATCAAATACAAGCTGCTCCCCAATGGAATCAAAAACAAAAAAAGGAGAATGTGCCAGACCAAAGGACGCTCATTGTCAAACTATATTGAGATGAAAGAAAAAGAGGAGTTCTTTCCGGTTATTTTCCAGCCGCAGATCATCGTGAATCCCCAACATCGTCGTCTCCCCTCTCTCAGTGTCCTCACCCTGTACATGACCTTTGGAATTATAAATCGGATTTCACCTACCATGTAGCGATAATCGATAATACCCAGATGACTTATTGTTTCTTCCTCCACTGCAGACGAGCAATCTGCTTCAGAAATTGTGAGGGCAATTGTTTCATAAGCATTGTCCGCGATTTTTTGTGTCAACTCCACTTTAGACCAGCAAAACTGCGTGGCAGCTTTCAGATACCATGCTCGTAGCTCCGTGGATAACCCCGATTCCAGAATCACAACATTCTGTGTCCAGCCGAGCTCCATCGCCAAGGACAGCAGTGCGGGTTGACCCTGATAAGTCCGATAGAACTCCCTCATCCGACGAAGGTTCCGAGGGGAAAATCCCTGAACATCCGGGTATTGTCTGCTCAGATATGCAGCTGCCGCAACCGCCGCTCCTTTTTCCGTTCTCCGGCATACAGCTTTGCCAATCTTGCAGTATAGCTCCATTTGGGGTATATCTGCTGCCATGGCCTTGTCAAGCTCTGCGTACATTTCGCTATAGTCTATATTCTTACGGATATTCATCGGGTTCCCTCCTTGTTCAAATTGACCTTGCAATATTGATAACATGAAGCCCTTCTCTCCGGGCATAGTCAACGGTATAAGCTGTTCCACCTGAATCCCTTGTCAAATAGCAGATACAGGTTCCACTGTGATCCACCAAATGGCGGTTCCGCCTGTGCATACAGTTCGGGGTATATTCTCTGGACACATACACGACCTTATCACTCCTACGCTTAATATCCTCATAAACTGCAATATCCTCACTTCGCCATCCTCTGGTCTGATCTTCACAAGGCAGCACCAGAATCAGGCGAAGCTGGGGATATTCTTTTTTCATATCCAGCACCGTCTGCGCCGCCAGAGTGTCAAATCCCAGTGCGCCTCCCACACCATAAAACACAATGCCCTGCTTTACAAGCTCCTTAATAGCTTTTCGTAGACGAACAGCCACTTTTAACTTTTCTGCCCCGCTCAGGCTCCTATGCCCGGTGAAGCAGCAGGTTTTCGCTCTCATATCCATATCTTTCTTCCTCCCGTTTTACGATATATCGCATATTCTACCACATATGCCGCAGAATTGCGATATATCCCACACGATATATCCCGACTTTTTATAAAATATAGTCAACGATATATCGTACAGGAGGATGATGTTTTATGAATGCGAAAGAAGCTGTCGCAGCTAGGATTCTGGCTTTGTGCGACGAAAGAGGTATCGCCATCAATGCCCTTGCCAGCAGTTCCGGGGTGGCCCCCTCCACCGTTTACAGCATGCTCAACGCCAAGAGTCAGAATCCCGGCGTGGTTTCTCTGCAAAAGCTCTGCGATGGGCTGGGAATTTCCCTCAGAGAATTCTTTGATGATGACCTCTTTGACAACATTGAGCAAGAAATCAAATAAGCAGAAGGAGCGCCGGTTTCATTCCGATCCCGGTGCTCCTGATTTCTATTTGCCGAATGACGATTACAAGCCAGACTCGCCTCCTGCGCCCAGTTTGTAGGGCAATTGCAATTCCCCGCATAACGTATTCCACGCAGGGGATCGCCACACTGTTGCCCAGGGCTTTGTAACGGGCAGAATCTGACGCCCCTGGGAGTTTGTCCAACCGTCTGGGAAACCCTGCAAGCGCTCGCACTCAAAGGGCGTCAGACGGCGAATCAGGTTATGGCTCTCCACAATGCACTTATCGTCGCCGACATACTGATTGCTGATGCCCTTATGGTCTGACCGAACCAGCGTGTCAACCGCATCCTGATAAGGCTGCGCCACCAGATCTGTGGCATCCTTGTGCTGCCGGGTGCTTTCCGTGCTGACCACTTCATTCTCTGTGAACACATCCACCCGTTGGCGGCTGAAGACTGCGTGGTGATCTGTTGCCGTCAGGGTGTAGGCAATGTCTTTCTGATACCCGATCCCATTACCGCCGTTCTGTGGCTGACGGTCAATGGCATTGCCAACGATACAGTAAACGGATGTATCCTGCTCCACAAGAGGGACATTGTTTCCTCCAGTGCCATACCGTGCGGACATGGTAGGTGCCACCCTGTGAGGGCCGGTATAGCGGGCATCTATGCCGTGGTTCTCGTAGACCAGCGGCTGGTGTCCATGCTCCTGAGCACGGAGCGTCCCGCTCACGTCTTCGGAACAATCCATGACGCTGCCGCCCTGATCGTTTAGGCATAAGACGCTCGGTACCATATTCGTGCCGCTGTCAGACGCCTTTAGGGTTGGTGCGCATTCCTTCTGATAGCCAACGCCCCCGGCTTTGCTCCCCTGCCCCGCGGAGAAGCCAGCCGCAATAAATGTCTGCTGCTTCATCCCCGGCTGCGCACCCAGTGCCCCGGCAACATCGTGCAAATCCCGGACTTCGTCTCTCTGATTCGCTGCGAACGCAATGGGCTGAATTGCTCCGTCGCAGTCTTCATTCTCCTCCCCATCCGGCTGGGTGATAAAGGTCTGCATCTGCATATTGCTAGTCGCCATCAACGCTCCGGATACGCCGTGAAGGTCGATCCCCTCGTCCCTCTGGTTGATATGGTAGGCTTCCAGTTTCGTGGGTCTGCCATCCGGCAGAACGAGACCAGCTTGAATCTCCAGCGCCCGCTTCAGCTTTTCAGGAAGTTCCTTTCCCCGTTCAACAGCTCTACGCAGGATACCCAAGCAAGCTTTCCTGGTCAAATAGTATCTTTTCGGCGGATCTTCCTGCAAAATCCGCGACAAGGAAGATCCGTTTTCTTCTCTGGGGGACACCCCAGTATTGAGCGTCGAGGCATCTCCACGCCAGGGAGAAATTAGCTCCCAGTATGATTCGCCCAGCAGATTGCCATGGCCAGGGGTAAGGTCGAGGGATTGAAACACCACCGACCTTAATTCGGGCGATCTCCTCGAGAACACACCGGAAGTCTTCTCCTTTTGGTGTTCCGCTGGAGAAGGCTCCGGGAACATTTTCCCACACCATGAATCGGGGTCGTATATCGATAGCTGTTCTGCCTCGTAATTCGTCTGCATTTCTCATCTCCTTTGCAAGTCTGACCTGTTCCATAAAAAGGCCGGAGCGCGCACCGGCCAGACCGGCTCTGGCTCCGGCCACTGAGAGATCCTGACATGGGCTGCCCCCACATATGATATTTACTGGCGGCAGCTCCGCTCCGTTTAGTTTTGTGATATCCCCAGCATGAACCATGTTGGGAAACCGCAGCTTTGTCACCTCGATAGGAAAAGCTTCAATCTCACTTGCCCATACCGGACGGATGCCATTCCGCACCGCCGCCAGAGGAAAGCCGCCGATCCCATCGAACAAGCTGCCCATAGTTAATTCGTTTGTCTCCTGATTCGCTATACACCTCCTCCAAAGCAAAAAGCCAACCGCAAAAAACAGCTGGCATATCGAAAATATGTTTTGACTTCTATGTCACATTTTGGTAGAATAAATGTGGTTCTTTCGAGAACCGGGCGCTGCCATAACACGGTAGGCGGTTATCCCCCTCTTTCAGGGGGTGATCCTTCTTTACCCCCTGTCCTGACTGGAAGGGGGTGGTAGATGTGAATGTTGTTACATATGAGGAACTGTTCCAGCTGCTCATGGTTCTCATCACCTTTGCCAGTTTGATCATTACGATCATAAAAAAGAAGTAAACCGCCCCAGCCCCAACTAGTGCGGTTTACTTCTTGTAATCAACTAGGGGGCTAACCGTCTATCGGCAGCGCCCTTTCTTATGCTCATTATACCACAATTCCGCCGTCTGTCAAGGGTTGACTGTCTGATCAATTTCCGTTCCGTCATACAGGTACCGCCTTCACATTGCCGGAGTTCACCATCCGGTCGATTTTTGCTTTGATCTTCATGTCGCACCTCAGAAACAGTAGAATGTCATACCCATGTCCGCCCGAACTTCCCGCTGGGAAATCTGCTGGGGTTCCGCGTACACTTGCAGATAGCGATTTACCTCCGCATCTGTCAGCGAGCGGAAGTTCTCCCCCGCGTCGCCAATGACGAAAAATGGCCCCGCAATGATGGAACCGCCGTCCAACCGGCGGTTGCCCTCCATACCCAGCAGCTTGGCTTCATCGTTTGCTACAATGAGGGTTCCGTCACGGTGGCAATAAATGCATTCGATCAGCCCGCCAACTTCCGCCTGCAGGTCTTCCAACTTCGTGCCGATCTTCTTCTCCACAGCAGGCTTTCCCGGCTCCACATACACGACCCGATATTGGTTCATTCAAGCTCCCCCCTCTTAGGGTTATCATGGCTCTGCGCCCAGAGGACAGAAAGATGCACCAGCGCGCTGTAACGCTGCTTTTCATCTAGACTGTCCAGAAATGCCGTAATGGCAGGATCCCGTCCAGCGCCGGGGGTCTTCTCTTTCCTGCAGGGACTCTCCCGCCGCACCAGCACACTGTCATCCTCCATGAGCTGGAAGGACACCACATCATCCGGCCGGAAGCCAGCCTTCTGCCGGATTGCCCATGGAATGGTGATCCTGCCTTCCCTTCCGATGATCCTGAACATTTTCATCCCCGACAACCCTCACAGCGGCAGTCACAGGGACAGTACCGGCTGCCGCCGCATGCCTCCTCATCCACTGCCTGAATGATGATACGTCCCCGGGATACATGCATCTGGACAGTGGAACAGGGTCCAATCCCCACTTCCTCCAGCATGTCCGCCGGGATGGCCATAAGAACAGTTTCTACGAATTCATTGTTCGTTTTTTGCATGGTATAATCCGCTCCTTCAAAATTTGTTCTACCGGGATTGTCTCTCCCAGCAGTTCATTCAGGGACATCTGTAGGGGAACCTCCCGCTCCCGTTCCAGAAGATCATAGTTGCCGATGAGCAGCTCCCCAAACTGCTTACCGGGGGCATACTTCTGCACCATGGGGTGAATGCGCTTGAAGTCCAGGATCTGATAGTCCCTGAACAGATACCGGATTTCCTGGCAGTCCACCTGGGAAACCAGCCACTTGCCTTTGCATTTCGCCAGCGTATCCCGGAGCAGCACATGGTGATCCCAGCCGAACTCCGCGTCATAGACATACTCGCTGTCATAATAGGGCGGGTCGCCGTAGAAGAAGCTGTCATCCCGGTCGTAGTGAGGAATCAGCACCTCAAAGCTCTGCTGCTCGATGATGACGTTTTCCAACCGCCGGGACATCTCCCAAATCTGCGCAAAAAGAGTACGCACATTGAACGGCTGACAGGCAAAGCTCCGTCCGGAGCTGGAATAGCTGTTGCGCACACGCATCAGGTAAGCCGCCGCCTGCCGGACATCCCGGTAGTCCGAGCGCTTCCGGAGGGATGTTTTCAGCTTCTCTGCTTCTTCCGTCAGAGAGGCTGGTGTCGTTCTGTCAATGATCTCCAGCTGATCCGGCAAATGGATGTTGGGTTCATTTCCGCCGTCGTGGAAGTGGAGCCAGCTGGCAAACTCCTCCCTTGAATTCAGGGGCAGCAGATCCAACTCCAATAGCAGCTCTGCCGGACGGTTCTTCACTATCCGGAAGAAATTCACCAGTTCCCCCTCGATGTCGTTGTAAACCTCAAATTTGCTGGGTTCCTTCCCCAGCAGCACAGCCCCGCTGCCGCCGAAGATTTCAATATACCGTCCGAATTCTCTGGGGAACACGGACAGGATGATCGGCAGCAGGTTTGTTTTGTTCCCAATACGGGTTATGGGTGTTCTGATAGGTTATCTCACGCTCCATTCATAATAGAACAGGCCGGTACAGTGCCTGCGGTCAGGCTGCTGTATCGGCCGTTGGGTTTGGTTTTCTTCCTGTATTCAGGGCACCTGTCCTTCAATTTGCGTCGGTCTTTCAGATTCATCACCCCCTTCATGTATTAAAGCATTGTTCTCCTATAGCATGGTTTTGGAAAAAGTCAAGTATTGTTCTTTCACTTATTTCGTGGTATCATCTCAACCAGTGCGTACAGCAAAAGGAGAGACTTACGATGGGTACTACAGCCATTTCTCACACAATGCAGGAGCTTCTGCAGCGACAGGAAGCATTTTTCCGCCGCATTCCCGGCATCAGCGCCCTGCGCCATGCCGCGCCTGAAAGCATTCCCGAACTGGAAGCCAAATACCCGGACGCTGCCTTTGCCCTGATGATCTCCGACAACCTTTTTGTCGGTGACCGGGAGCAAAATGAAATTCACCAAAAGGCATATACCGCCATTCTCAGCGGCGAGTCAATTCCTGGAGTTCGCTTCCAATATGACTATGATACGGAATCCTACCTGAGAAGGCATATGTGGGACTGAGATCTTCTGCAGAACGTGAAAAAGGCCGTTATGGTTTCCTCTCGGATTCCATAACGGCCTCACAGTATTTGTATATCCATATTTTCCTTTTGGTTAGCAGTGGTGATATTCACATAATCCCCAATAATGCTCAGGGCGGAATCGTAGCTCCGACATTGAAAGATTCTACTGCGCATTTCCTCCGCCTGTTCCTGCATTCCATTCTCCCGGAGTGCCTCTGAGGCAATTCCCATAATGCGGAATATGTTGCCGTCCTCACCTATGAGCGGGCAGTCTGGCTTGACGCGCTCGGGAGCGGTTTTCTGTTCCTGAATAAAACCGCCCAATCGGTTCGGTACATAGTCAGACAACCATGTTCCACCGAAGGTGGAATAGGATGCCAGCCGCCATGCGGCAAGCTTTCCTATATCCAGTTCCATATCCTCTTTGAAGGGGAACAGCATACAGGTCAGCCCGTCATGCCGGAAGGTATAGGCTTCCTCGAAGCCAGCGCCCTTTTTGAGAATGCACTCCTGGGCAAGAATCTCATTGATGCCATCCACCCATTCCTGTGGGTCGCCGCCGCAGCCTTGAAGGACAAGTCCCTCCTGGTCCTCCGTACGACGGAGCTGCTCCGTTGAAATCAGCCGTATGCTCACAGCTCCATCTCCCCCATTTTCATTCCCTGCTCCTGAATTATTTCCTGCTGGGTCAGTTTGCGGAATCTGTCTTCACCGGGAATGAGAGAAAGGCAGCGCCCATTGTCCCAGGCAACGGCGAGGGTGCCAGCATCATCCACATATCGCACGGTTCCGCTGGTTCCAGATTCCACTGGGGAATATGGATCATTCATGTTGTTCAGCATAACACGTGTGCCGGGTGGATAGTTCTTTCGAATAAACTCCACCTGCTCACGGCTGGGAAATGGCATATTCATTTCGTTTTCTCCTTTTCAGATAATTTCATCAATCGCGTGCGCATACATTCCCCGTCACCGCCCTGGCACAAAAATCCATGGCTGGGAAAAGGGCACCCCTCGCACAGTGGGGATGCCCTACAGATGGGTTTCTCTGCAAAACCGGGAGGGCCGGTATGGTCACGGTATTCCGGGACGGTTCTCATAGGTTTGGAACTCATTTGATTTTTCACTTTTAACCTCCATATTCTCCGGCGCCCTTTTTTCAGACGCAGGTAATTTACTCCGAAAACGAAAAAAGCCGCCCTTCCCGCTTAAGGAAGAACGACTGATAATCGGGCGCTGGCTCCCAGCGCCCTTTTTGAAAATGAAAAAAGCCGGGATTCTTATGGCTTCACACCACAAAAATCCCGGCAGGTTTAAAAATGATAACTTTCTGAAAACTCTATACAAAATCAGCGCCCTTTTTCAAATTTCCTCCGAAAACAAAAAGGGCGCTGCTCATACTACGCATAAATCACGCAAAACCGTTTCCAACAGGCTTCAAAGATGAGAGGAGATCAATGGAAACTCAAAAATTTGTGTTAACATTTTACCCTAAAATTTCAAACATCGCAGGTGCTAAAATGGCAAATAAAAGAGAAATGTTCACTTTTGTCCGAACTTTTTGCGTCCGAGATCAAAAGTGAACATCACTTCTGGAGGTACCGGCCAGATTTGAACTGGCGAATGAAGGTTTTGCAGACCTTTGCCTTACCACTTGGCCACGGTACCATATGAAATAAGGAACGCTGCGCGTTCCTTATCTTTTTCTGGAGCGGGCGACGAGGCTCGAACTCGCTACCTCCACCTTGGCAAGGTGGCGCTCTACCGGATGAGCTACGCCCGCATCTGGTGCCGACCGTCGGAATCGAATTGCTTCGATTCCGGGGCCAGTAGAATGGTGCCTCCGGTCGGAATCGAACCAACGACACGAGGATTTTCAGTCCTCTGCTCTACCTACTGAGCTACAGAGGCATATTGAGCAGAATTCTCTGCTCAACTGCACCATAGATGCTTTTTATTTGGCGACCCGGAACGGACTCGAACCGTCGACCTCCAGCGTG
>ULUA01021801.1_pt1 | contig 18075 bp, 10 predicted proteins | sample 1958081 | NCBI WGS metagenome assembly ULUA01 (sample SAMEA4835748, study PRJEB28245) | human gut metagenome | biome: gut microbiome; material: fecal sample | place: Denmark | collected 2008
AACTTTTCAGCAGGCCCTTCAGTTCTTCCTGAGGTGGTATTAAAAGAGGCAGCAGAAGAAATGCTTGATTATAAGGGAACAGGCATGAGCGTAATGGAGATGAGCCACAGATCCAAAGCTTTCGACAATATCATCAAAGAGGCAGAGAAGGATCTCAGAGATCTCATGAATATACCTGACAACTACAAGGTGCTTTTCCTTCAGGGAGGAGCTTCACAGCAGTTCGCAGCAATTCCAATGAATCTCATGAAGAATGGTGTAGCTGACTACATCATCACTGGTCAGTGGGCAAAGAAAGCATACGAAGAAGCAAAGAAATATGGAAAGGCAGTTGCAGTTGCATCATCAGCTGACAAGACTTTCTCATATATCCCAGATTGTTCAGATCTTCCAATCGATGACGATGCTGATTATGTATACATTTGTCATAACAACACTATATATGGAACAACATACCACACACTTCCTAACACAAAGGGCAAGATCCTTGTTGCAGATATGTCATCTGATATTCTCTCACAGCCTGTAAATGTTGAGGATTATGGCATGATCTACTTCGGAGTACAGAAGAACGTTGGCCCTGCAGGTGTGGTAGTGGCTATCATCCGTGAGGATCTCATCAGAGATGACGTAATGCCATTTACACCAACTATGCTCAAGTACAAGACTCAGGCAGATGCAGACTCACTCTACAACACACCTCCATGCTACGGCATCTATATCTGTGGCAAGGTATTCAAGTGGGTTAAGGAGATGGGTGGTCTTGAGGCTATGAAGGTTCACAACGAGAAGAAGGCCAAGATTCTCTATGATTTCCTTGACAGCTCAGAGCTCTTCAAGGGAACAGTAGTAAAGGAAGACCGTTCACTTATGAACGTACCATTTGTAACAGGTGATGCGGACCTTGATGCCAAGTTCGTTAAGGAGGCTACAGAGGCTGGATTTGTCAACCTCAAGGGACACAGAACAGTTGGTGGTATGAGAGCGTCTATCTACAATGCAATGCCGATCGAGGGTGTTGAGAAGCTTGTAGAGTTCATGAAGAAGTTTGAGGCAGAGAACAAATAATATAAAGCAACAGAAAAGGGAGAAAAAGACATGTCAGTAAAGATTAATTGCTTAAATCCTATCGCAGCATGCGGTATGGAGCTTTTACCTGATACATATGAAGTAACAGACAATTTTGCAGATGCAGATGCAGTTCTGGTCAGAAGTGCATCCATGCATGATCTTGAGCTGTCAGACAGCCTTCTGGCAGTAGCCCGCGCAGGTGCAGGTGTCAACAACATTCCACTTGATAAGTGCGCTGAGAAGGGTATCGTAGTATTCAACACACCAGGAGCAAATGCAAATGGTGTTAAGGAGCTTGTTGTTGCAGCACTTCTCATGGCTTCGAGAGATCTTGTTGGCGGTTACAACTGGGTTAAGGACAATGCCGCTGAGGCGGATATCGCCAAGATGGTAGAGAAGCAGAAGAAGAACTACGCAGGCAATGAGATCCTCGGCAAGAAGCTCGGTGTAATCGGACTTGGAGCCATAGGAGCAAAGGTTGCAAATGTTGCACTTAAGCTCGGTATGCAGGTATACGGATATGATCCATATGTGTCAGTAGATGCAGCATGGGGACTTTCAAAGGATGTAAAGCACATCACTAATGTAGAGGATATCTACAGAGACTGCGATTATATAACAGTTCATGTTCCAGCGCTTGACAGCACAAAGGGCATGATCAATGCAGATGCATTTGCACTGATGAAGGACGGCGTTAAGATCCTCAACTTCGCAAGAGACGTACTGGTTAACGATGAGGATATGAAGGCGGCACTCGACTCAGGCAAGGTTGCAAAGTATATGACAGACTTCCCGAACCCTGCCATAGCAGGTTACAAGAATGTGGTAGCATTCCCACATCTTGGAGCTTCAACAGCAGAGTCAGAGGACAACTGTGCAGTTATGGCATGCAAGGAGATTAAGTCATACATCAACGATGGAAACATCAAGAACTCTGTAAACTATCCAAATGTCAACATGGGACAGTGCAGCGATGTAGCCAGAGTTACCATCTGCCACAAGAACATCCCTAACATGCTCACCCAGTTCACAGGAGTGTTCTCCAAGAAGGGCGGCAACGTATCTGGTATGATCAGCAAGGCGAAGGGTGATTACGCATACTCGATCCTTGATATCGGTGTAGAGCCAACAGCAGACGACATCGCAGAGCTCTCAGCAATCGAGGGAGTAGTTAAGGTCAGAGTTATAAAATAAATAATATAAAGTAGAACGAAGTAATTCTCGAGTATCGAGCAATATACTGGATTTTACCTAAAACAGGCAATTGCAATAATCACAGAAGTGGATTGAAAGTTTTGTGGTTAGTATTACCAAATCAGGGGAATACGAAGCCACCGGTCCTTAGATGACGCGCCAGCGGCATCTTAGTACCGCTGTAGGCTGAGTTAAGCGGGAGCGACCCCTGATTGGTATACTAATCCACAAGACTTTCATCATAAAAGTTACGCAATTGCCGTCATTAAAAAGATAGGAGAGAAGAAAGATGAGTGACAAGTTAAAGGTAGGTATTCTTGGCGCAACAGGTATGGTAGGTCAGAGATTTATCTCACTTCTTGAGAACCACCCTTGGTTCGAGGTCGTTACAGTTGCAGCCAGCCCAAGAAGTGCAGGCAAGACATATGAAGAGGCAGTAGGTGACAGATGGAAGATGGATACACCGATGCCTGAGGCAGTTAAGAAACTTGTGGTATACAATGTCAATGAGGTGGAAAAGGTCGCTGCCACAGTTGATTTCGTATTTTCAGCAGTTGATATGACAAAGGATGAGATCAAGGCTATCGAGGAGGCTTATGCCAAGACTGAGACTCCTGTAGTTTCGAATAACTCAGCTCACAGATGGACTCCTGATGTTCCTATGATGGTTCCGGAGATTAATGCAGATCATGCAGAGGTTATTGAGTTCCAGAAGAAGAGACTTGGAACAGAGAGAGGATTTGTTGCAGTTAAGCCTAACTGTTCGATCCAGAGCTACGCACCTGTACTTACAGCATGGATGCCATTTGAACCATATGAGGTGATCGTAAGCACATATCAGGCAATCTCAGGAGCAGGTAAGACATTCAAGGATTGGCCTGAGATGCTTGGCAACATCATCCCATATATCGGCGGTGAGGAAGAGAAGTGAGAGAAGGAGGCACTTAGGATCTGGGGTAAGGTAGACAAGGAGAATGGTGTGATCGTTCCTGCAGAAGGAATCACTATCACAAGCCAGTGTATCAGAGTTCCTGTTCTCAACGGACATACAGCAACTGTATTTGTAAAGTTCAGAAAGAACCCTACAAAGGAGCAGCTCATCGAGGCTATGACAAGCTTCAAGGGCGCACCTCAGGAGTTGAACCTTCCAAGCGCACCAAAGCAGTTCATCCAGTATCTCGAGGAAGACAACAGACCACAGGTATCTTTGGATGTTGACTTCGAGAACGGTATGGGCATCAGCGTTGGACGTCTCCGTGAGGATTCAGTATATGACTGGAAGTTCGTTGGTCTTTCCCATAACACTGTAAGAGGCGCTGCAGGTGGAGCAGTTCTCTGCGCAGAACTTCTGAAGGCAAAGGGATATATCACAAAGAAATAAATTTCTCGCGGTATAAAATCTGATAATTTATAAATATTAGACAGAATTAAGCCTGTTTAGCCGACATTGACATAATTTGTGTCAACCGCTGGCTGAACAGGCTTGTTTTGGCTAATATGTTATTGACAGTGCACAAATACTTGTACTAAAATTATTATATCTATAAATATGCATATGCATGAGCCGTATCATTATGACATACATAATGCATACATAATAAGGGAGGTAGAACATGAGAAAAGGGAGAAAGTGGCTGCCTGCAGTGTTGAGTGTGGCCATGGTACTTCAGCCGTTTGCTGGTATTGGATCGGTAACAGCAATGGCTGCAGATGGTGTAAATATTGATGACACATTTAGGAATGATTCAATATTTAAAAAGTATGTATCTAATAATTTTGATACAAATAGCGATGGATATCTTGATGCAGATGAAATTTCTGCAGTCAGAAGTATAGATATTCATGATATTGACAGTAAAGCTGAATATGGTAGAAAAGCAGTACAGAATGTAGATGGTATAGAGGTATTCACTAACCTGACAGAAATCAACTGTAGCGGTCAGGGTATAAAGAACATGGATATACAGAATCTTACAAAGTTGGAATATTTGGATGTATCAAACAACATGATGAGTGATCTTACACTTCCAGTTGCTGCTGATGATTTGGCATATCTGGATATAAGTGGAAATGACATTACTAGACTCACCTCGCTTTCAAATTATGACAATCTTACACATCTTGATGCCAGCGGAACAAATCTTGAGAGCGTTGATGTAAGAAGTATGAAAGGACTTACATATCTAAGTGTAAGTGGACTTTCTCTTAAAACTCTTGATTTGTCAGAGAATATGCAGCTTAAGACGTTACGTTGTCAGGCTATGTCGGGATTATCCACTTTGGACGTATCTGACCACACTGCACTTGAGAGCCTTTATTGTGACGCTACAGCAAGTTCGATAAAGGGATCAATAACAAAACTTGATGTTTCTGGTGATACATCGCTTATCAGCCTTAATTGTGCATCTAATAACCTTGCTGATCTGGACATCACAGATACACCAAATCTTACAATATTGGATTGTTCGGAGACAAGACTTCAGTCTCTGGATATAGCTAATAACAGTAAATTGACAAGTCTTACAGTTGATGGTACACCACTTGGTACGTTAGATATTTCTAGTAATACGGCCTTGAGTACTTTATCTGCATCAGGGATTGGACTTCAAGATGTGAACATAAGTTCTAATGCAGCATTGAAGTATGTGAATTTGAATTCAAATGATCTCAAATCTATAGATATATCAAGTAATGCGGCACTTGAGACACTGTATCTTAGTGATAACATACTTGAGAGTATAGATTTATCAAGGAATGTTAATCTTCGTGATCTGACATTGGACAGGAACAGACTTGTCTGCATAGATGTTTCAGACTGTACTAAACTTTTTAATTCGGAAGAAGGCGGATCATTTAGCTGTATAGGTAATAGCAGAGATATAACACTTGACAAGCCAAATTATGATTTTGATTTAACTAAATATAATAGTCTATATAACTTCCACAGAGCTTACAATGATAGTGAGATAAAAGTTTGGAACGAAACTAAGGAACAATTTGAGTATGGTAGAAAGAATACTACTATTGGATATGCTGGACTTGCGTTGGGTGAAGAAAACGGAGCGATATACACTGCAACAGGTGGTACAATAAATAATTATAGTCTTAATGCAGATCTTGATTCCACAGAGATAAAATATCAATATTATTGTGGTTATGGAACAAGAAAAGTTAAATTCACACTTAATATTCTGAATCCTTTAACAGTTCAGGTATATTATTCAGTAAATGGCAAGTTTACACAGGCTGGTAGTTCTACACTGAATTGTGTGGTAGGAAGTACAACTAAACTTGTTGCAAGGGATAAGGATGGCAATCTTCATGAGAATATAACATGGAGCTCAAATAACAGCAGAGTAGTATCAGTTAATAACTTAGGAGAGGTTACATGTAAGGAAAGCGGAACCGCTCAGATAACTACAAACCTCAACGGAAGACCTGTTGGATACATCAATATAGAATGCCATAATCCTGTAAATAGAATGAGTTTTATTGACAGAGATAATAAGAATGATGATGGAACAGATATAGCTTATGGGGATAATTCTGTGATTGATCTTGAGTGTGGAAGATATGCTGGTATTAGTACGAAGAATCTGACAGCTAAATTCTACAATACAGATGGTGTTGTAGCTCCCAAATTTTCAGGATATACATGTGTTATATCTGATTCTAAGGATAACTGTGACAATGAATCGAACTCTGTGGTTTCGTTTAGAAATGGACAGTTAGCATCAGTAGGTCCTGGTATTGCATATCTTCACTTTACCTCCAAGGATAATCCGGAAACCAAGATGGTTATCCAGGTGAATGTCATTCAGAGGGCAGATAGCATTCAGGTATCACAGAGAACACTTTCAATGATTGCAGGTAGGACAGCGACTCTTACAGCGATAATCAGTCCTGCAGCTACAGCTAATCAGAATGTAACATGGGTATCAGGGGATGACAGTATAGTTTCTGTAGATGAAAATGGAAAACTTACAGCACATAAGGCAGGAACAGTGGACATAACCTGCATAGCTGATGATAATCCTAATGTACTCAAGAGCAAATGTACGGTTACTGTACTTGAGGCAGTAGCTGGAGTCACTATGGATAGAACTGAGTGCACACTCACACTTCCTAAAGACAGATCAGTTCAGCTAAGCGTGAAGATTGATGCAGAAGATGAGTCAAAATATACCCAGAAATGGGTTTCCTCTGATTCAGAGGTTGCCAAAGTGGCTAGCAATGGTTATGTAACAGCTATTAAGCGTGGTACAGCAGTCATTACCTGCTATCTTTCAGATGATCTTTTTGCTAGTTGTGAGGTTACTGTAAATCAGAATGTTACGAATATAGAACTTAATGTTGAGAAGAATGAACTCATAATAGGAGAAAAGATGCAGGCAGTTACTAAGGTAACACCTGAGAATGCAAATAATAAGCAACTTATATGGTCGTCAAGTGATGACAAAATTGCTACGGTTGATCAAGAAGGAAATATAACAGCTGTAGGTAAAGGATCTGTTACAATAAAAGCAACAGCAGCTGATGGAAGCGGAAAATATCGTCAGATAGGACTTCGGGTTAAAAAACTGGTATCAGATGTTAAGCTTGAGAAAGATTCCATGATAGCATATATTGGAAGAGCATCAAGAATGGATATTAGTGTCATTCCAGCGGATGCAAGTAATGGAAATCTTATATGGGAGTCAAGTGATGTAGGTATAGCTACAGTAAGTGGCGGACGAACAACTGTAGCTGTTACAGGTGTTAAGCCTGGTGAAGCAACAATCACAGCAAAGACCAAAGACGGAAGCGATATAGTAAGAAGCTTTACAGTGACTGTATATCAGCAGATTACAGGAATATCTTTTAATGAGGCAAGAAAAGACGTTAAGGTAGGGGCTAAATTTAAAAATACATATACAATCCAGCCGGATACTGCAAATAGCAGGGAAATTACATGGTCAACGTCAAATGAAGCGGTTGCTACTGTAGCTTCAGATGGAACGGTAACGGCTGTGGGCAGAGGTGTGACTGTAATATCAGCAGTGCCATCAGATGGAGTAGGTACACGGTCTACGTATGTTGTCAATGTAATCCAGCCGGTAAAAAAGATAACATTGTCAGCAACTAAGTTGTCTCTTGCAAAAGGAAGCAAATACACACTTGCGGCAACGGTTTTACCTGCTAATGCCAACAATAAGAAAGTTACTTGGAAAACTTCAAATCCGAAGATTGTGAATGTGTCAAATGGATATCTAACAGCGGTTGCAAAGGGCACAGCTACTATCACTTGTACGGCTAAAGACGGTAGTGGAAAATATGCAACTTGTACAGTAAAGGTAGTACAGCCTGCAACATCAATAAAGTTAGGGGTATACCAGAAGACTATGTTGAAGGGATCAACATATACACTGAAATATGCAGTTGGTCCTGCATCAGCAAGCAATAAGAAGGTGGTATGGTCTTCATCAAATAAAAAGGTTGCAACAGTGACTGCAACTGGTGTAGTTAAAGCTGTTGGAAAAGGAACAGCAGTAATCACGTGTAAGACAGCTGATGGCACAAATCTTACAGCTTCATGTACAATTACATCGATAGTTCGAGTCTCCCGTGTTAAGCTCAACAAGACATCAGTAGCTGTAAAACGAGGGGGAAGAGTTGCACTTAAGGCTACAGTTGCTCCTACAATAGCGAATAACAGAGCGGTTGCATGGACATCTTCAAATAAGTCCATTGCCACAGTTGCAGCTAATGGTGTTGTAACTGGAAAGAAGAAAGGTAAGGCTGTCATAACCTGCAAAGCTAAGGATGGTAGTGGCAAGTATGCAAGATGTACAGTTGTCGTAAAGTAAACGTATATTGATTAATGTTAAAATATTAACAATTAACGATTAAATATAAAATAATTAAAATAAGACCTGCTATATAATCATTTTCGCATTTTATTTGATATATGGTGGGTCTTATTTTATGTGAACAGGAACATAGGGGGACAGGTACCTCCGTCCCCGATGGGTGTCGTATGCTGTTCTTTATTTTTATTTAACGTTAAAAAATGTTGTAAGCAAATGGCAATTGTGATAAACTATTAGAAAAATTGATTTCATAATAAGATTTCATTTAAGATGGAGGAATTTATAGATATGAAGAAGAAGCTTATATTAGTAACATCACCACCAGCATGTGGAAAGACATTTATTTCAAAGCAGGTTGCAAAGGCACTTCACAACTGTGTTTACCTTGATAAGGATACATTGATCGTGCTTTCAAAGCAGATATTTGTGGTTGCCGGACAGGAGTATAATCGTTCTTCGGATTTCTTCCAGAAAGAGATCAGAGATTACGAGTATTACTGTGTTCTTGATCTCGCATTTGAGGCGCTGGATTACAATGATACAGTGCTTATCAATGCACCTTTTACAGAGGAGATCAGAGATGATGAGTACCTTGCAAATCTTCGTGCAAAGCTTGCTGAGAAAGATGCAGAGCTTTTCGTTATCTGGGTTAATACAAGAAAAGATGTATGTCATGAGAGAATGATCAAGAGAGCTTCAGACAGAGATACATGGAAGCTTGAGCACTGGGATGAGTACATCAACAGCCAGAACTTCAATCCACCAACCAACATCAAGGATCTCTTTATATTTGAGAACTCATCAGAAGAGGAATATGAGGATTCCATTAAGAAGGTTGTCAAGGCAGTAAGAGGTTAATTGGCACATACAATAAAATATTTATGACAGGAGTAATGAATATGGCAACAATCAGAAGTTTTAGAGCCTATAGACCGAGACCAGATGTTGCAGGCAGAGTAGCTGCCTTGCCATACGATGTGTATAACCGTCAGGAAGCAGAGATAGAGGTCAAGCGTGAACCATTATCATTTTTGAAAGTGGACAGAGCTGAGACATCCTTTGGACCAGATGTAGATACATATGCTCCATGTGTATATGATAAGGCTGGCCGGCTGCTTCAGGGTATGATAGATGATGGAACGTATATTATGGAGCGCAGACCAGTCTATTATATTTATGAGCTTATCATGGATGGCAGACATCAGACGGGACTTGTGGCATGTGCTTCTATAGACGATTATATAAATGGGGTTATCAAGAAGCATGAGAACACAAGAGAAGACAAGGAGATAGACAGAATAAAGCATGTTGAGGCGTGCGGGGCGCAGACGGGGCCTATATTCCTTGCGTACAGAGCTATAGATAAGGTTGATGAGATCATAGGCAGAGTGAAGTGCGGAGAGAAGCTTTATGGCTTCACATCGCCCGATGGAATAACCCACAATGTATGGATCATAGAAGATCAGGGGGATATCGACACCATCAAAGAGGCTTTCGACAATGTAAATGACATATATATTGCGGATGGACATCACAGGGCTGCATCTGCTGTGAAGGCTGGAATGCATATGAGAGAGAAGAATCCGGGATACACCGGACAAGAGGAGTTCAATTATTTCCTCTCTGTACTTTTCCCTCATGATCAGCTCATGATCATGCCGTATAACAGAGTCGTTAAGGACCTGAATGGACTTGATAAAGATGGATTTATGGACAGTATATCACAGATATTTGATGTGGCTGAGAGCAGCACCCCCGTTGATCCAGATATCAAGGGACAGGTCGGCATGTATATTGATGGACAGTGGTACAGGCTGAATGTTAAGGACAGTATTGTACCAGATGATGTGGTCGGAAGACTGGATGTGTCGGTGCTTCAGGACAATGTGCTTGCACCGATACTTGGAATACAGGATCCGAGAACAGATCAGAGGATCATGTTCATAGGGGGAATCAGAGGACTTTCAGAGCTCGAGAGATTGGTGGATGACGGAATGGCAGTTGCATTTTCCATGTATCCTACATCGATCACAGAGCTATTTGATATAGCGGATGCTGGTCTTCTCATGCCGCCGAAGTCTACATGGTTTGAGCCAAAGCTTAGGAGTGGAATATTCATTCACGTCATAGACGGAAGATAAATATGTAGGAGAAGGTTTTATGGATATATTTGTACTAAAGTCAGATGAGATTGCATCGATAACAAGAGCTACACACGGCAATCCTCATCATATACTGGGAATGCATAAATGTCTTAAAGACTGTTATGTGAATGCATATCTGCCTGGGGCTGCATCCGTGTCTGTGATGGATGGGGAGCAGGAATATCCGATGAAGGAGATAGGATCTCAGGGATTTTTTACAGTCAGAATAAAAGATAGATCAGAATTTGCATATAAACTCAGGGTTACAAAAAAGATATGGGGGGAATCAGGTGAGGAGGATGCCGTAAAAGATATATATGATCCTTATTCATTTGGTTACAGCGTTGATCCGGAGATGGTCATGAAAGTCGTTGATGGCGATGATGATGTGGAGTCCGGATTCCATGTGAAAGAAGTGTTTGGGGCTAGAAAGATCACGATGAACGGAGTTTCCGGTGTGTCGTTCTGTATGAATATGCCGGGGGCAGTCAGAGTCAGCGTGGTTGGAGATTTTAACGGCTGGGACGGAAGAGTAAATCCTATGAGAAGGATTGATTATACGGATATATTCGAACTGTTTATTCCGGGAGATCTTGCGAATACGAGATATAAGTTTGAGGCATTATATAGAGATGGCAATGTGGATATATTTGCGGATCCATATGCGGTTGCTTATGAGGTGGCGCCGGGCAATGCATCCATACTGACAGAACTTGAGTACAGCTGGAATGATTCAGCGTATATGAAGAACAGAAACAAAGCAGCAGGCGTCAATATATATGAAGTTCATATGCCTACATGGGGCAATGTTCCTGACGATGGAAAGCTGACATACGCAGAGTTTGGCAGGGAGATAGCCACTTATGTGAAGAATATGGGATATAACTATATCCAGTTCATGCCGCTTATGGAGTACGGAGATGATTCAGGCTGGGGATATGATACTGTGGGAATGTTTGCGCCGACATCGAGGTATGGAACACCAGTAGATTTCATGGCGATGGTCGATCATCTGCACAGCAAGGGCATAGGGGTGATCATGGATATGGTCACTGTGAAGGACATAGATTGTCTGTCGTATTGGATCGATACCTATCACCTTGACGGAATCAGAATAGAGGATGAAGAGCTGGTGAGAGAATTCAGAAACATCACTGGTGACAGATATGCGGATGTGCTTGTCGGTCTTGGATGGAACAATGAGGCTGTGACGAGGGTGACGGATTATATGATGATCCCGCCGGCAGCCAGAGGAAGCTTCAGTGATTACACCTGTGGTATCACATTTGATGAGAGTGACAGTTCTGTCTGGGCACTCAGCCATGATGCTGTTGCTGGACAGAGAGGCAGCTATGCATCAAAGATGCCGGGAGGATATGAGGACAAATATGCTGATCTTAGGGTGCTTTTCGGACTTGTGATGACGCTTCCGGGAAGAAAACTCACATTTATGGGTCAGGAGCTAGGCGGATTTAACGGATTTGATGGCAGAAGTATGATAGACTGGTCGGTACTTGAATTTGATGCCAACAGCTACTTTCAGAAGTATGTTAAGGAGATCAACAAGCTGTACAGTTCAAAGACAGCCTTTCACGGACAGGCAGATGGCAATGTGGAGTTCAGTGAAGATGGACAGGTCATGTCATTTGTAAGAAGGGGAATGAGGCCTGATGATGTGATGTATGTAGTGTGCAACTTCGGACTTAAGGATGCGGAGTACAGTATGCCAGTGCTTGCAGATGGCAGGTACAGAGAGGTGTTCTCCAGTGACAACCAGAAGTTTGGAGGCGAGGGAAACAATAACAGAGGCTATAAGAGCTCCGCTGATGGTAGGATAACGGTTACTGCTCCAGCGCTGTCATTTGCGGTCTTTGCCCATGTAAACACTAAATAAGCTATAGAGATAGCGACTATAGATCGATAGAGATATGACGCTGTGCGGGGATGGGCGGCTTGTGGCTGGGGTTTCTGCACAGCGGTTTTTGCTTAGTATTTCATATATTTTGTTGAGTAATGAAGACAGGAGGAATGTATATTTATGATATTACCAGAGACTTTAGTCAATATGGCATCATACAGTGCGACCACGGAAAATGTTGTTGAAGACGCCGTGAAAGAGGCAACGAACCAGGTGAGTGTCATAGGACAGTACATCCAGAAACTTACAGACTGGTGTATGTCAAAGCTGGGAAGCATAGTTGTGGCAATTATCTTTATGGTAGTGTGCTTCAAGCTTGTGAAGCTGCTCCTAAAGATACTAAGAAGGAGCTTTGAGAAGTCTAAGCTTGACACGAGTGTTGCAGGATTTTTCGTGTCGGCTGTGAAAGTTGTGTTAAATGTCTTGATAGTTCTCACGGCTGCAAGCATTGTGGGACTTCAGATAACATCGTTCATTACCATACTGGGTACAGCGGGAGTAACGCTTGGTCTTGCTCTGCAGGGCAGCTTGTCCAACCTTGCGGGAGGACTGCTTATCCTCATGCTAAAACCGTTCAGAGTTGGAGATTATATAGTAGAGAACAATACACACTGTGAGGGAACAGTCGTATCAATAGATATTTTTTATACCAGACTTATAACCCTCGATAACAAATCAGTAGTCATACCAAATGGCAACATATCTAACACTTCTCTCGTAAATGTCACGGAACATGATATGAGAAGAGTTGAGATCCCATTTTCGGTAGCATACGACTCGGATATAGAGAAGGTAAAGAGAGTTACACTGGATGTTATAAAGGATGTTGACGGTTATCTGAAGGATGAACAGGTATTGCTGTATATAGATGAATTTGCTGACAGCGGGATCAATATGTATGTCAAGTTCTACGCAAGAATCGAGAAGTTTTTTGATGCAAAATGGGACGCTATGTGGAAGCTGAAAAAAGCATTTGATGAAAATGGAATAGAGATTCCATTCAACCAGGTGGATGTACACATGATTCCTTGCAAAAATCAGGGCAATCGAGTATAATCCATAAGGATGTATTGATATCAAAGCTGTGCAGACATAACTCATATGCGCAGTCTTAATATAAATTTGTTTAAGGAGTGATTGATATGACAAAGATTGATATTATCTCAGGTTTCCTTGGAGCCGGTAAGACAACGTTGATCAAGAAACTTATTGAGCAGGCATTTAAGGGAGAAAAGCTGGTTCTTATTGAGAACGAGTTTGGAGAGATCGGAATCGATGGCGGTTTCCTGAAGGATGCCGGTGTTCAGATCACAGAGATGAACTCAGGTTGTATCTGTTGTTCACTGGTCGGAGATTTTGGTACTGCACTCAAGCAGGTTATAACAGACTATACACCTGACAGGATCATTATTGAGCCATCAGGAGTTGGCAAACTGTCTGACGTTATCAAGGCAGTTAAAGATGTGTCAGCAGATCTCGATGTGGAGCTTGACAGCTATACAACTGTTGCAGATGTATCAAAGGTCAAGATTTACATGAAGAACTTCGGTGAGTTCTTCAACAACCAGATAGAAAGTGCCAACACTATCATCCTGAGTAGAACACAGACAACTACACAGGACAAGATAGAGAAGGCAGTAGCCATGATCAGAGAGAAGAATGATCATGCAACAATCATTACAACTCCATGGGATGAGCTTGATGGAGCTGCTATCCGAGAGGCTATGCAGAACTATAAGTCTCTTGAGGAGACAATGATGGATGAGGCAAAGAGCGGACATGATCATGAGCATGATCACGGAGATGACTGTACGTGCGGATGTCACGATCATGATCACCATCATGACCATGACCACCACGATCACGAGCATGATCACGATCACGGAGATGACTGCACATGCGGATGTCATGACCATGATGACCATGACCACCACGATCATGAGCATGATCACGAGCATCACCACGATCATGGAGATGAGTGCACATGTGGATGTCACGACCATGATCATCACCATCATCATGCAGATGAGGTATTTACAAGCTGGGGCAAGGAGACACCTCACAAGTACAATGAGGATAAGCTCAGAGAGATTCTTGACACCCTGGCTGACACAGAGAAGTATGGCATTATCCTACGTGCAAAGGGAATTGTGCCTAGCGATGCTGGTGACTGGCTGTACTTTGATCTTGTACCAGGTGAGTTTGAGATCAGAAAGGGTAAGGCTGATATCACAGGAAAGCTCTGTGTAATAGGAAGCAAGCTTAAGGAAGATGACCTTGCACAGCTGTTCGAGGTTTAAATAAGGAGTTAATATGATGGGACGTCAGAATAAAGAGATACCCGTATATGTGTTCATGGGATTCCTTGAGAGCGGCAAGACAACATTTGCCAAGGAAACTCTTATGGACAGGGGCTTTACAGGCGGAGCCAAGACTCTGCTTCTTGTCTGCGAGGATGGAGAGGAAGAGTACGATCTTGAGGCTCTGAAGAAGGCGAATATATATACAGAGTTTATAGAGGAAGATCAGCTTACAACTGACCATCTCCTTGATCTTCAGGACAAGTATGAGCCTGAGCAGGTTATGATCGAGTACAATGGTATGTGGAAGCTTGATAAGATATTTGAGATAAGAGTTCCAAAGGGCTGGACAGTCGTTCAGGTTATCTCATTTGTGAATGCTGAGACATATGATGTGTATTCACAGAATATGAAGGCGACTATGGTCGAACAATTTAACAGCGCAGACATGGTGATCTTCAATAGATGCGATGAGAACTCCAAGATCCCCGAGTGGAGAAGATCTATCAAGGCAGTGAACAGGAGAGCACAGATCATCTTTGAAATGAAGGATGGTTCTATAGCACCTGAGACAAATGAGCCAGAGGATCTGCCGTATGATGTGACCGCTGATGTCATAGAACTTCCAGATGACGATTTCGGTATCTGGTATGTGGATGCATCAGATATGAAGGAGCGATATGATGGCAAGAAGATACACTTCAAGGCCATGGTATTCAGACCAAAGCAGTACGGAAGCAACGCATTTGTTCCTGGAAGATTTGCCATGACATGTTGTGTTGAGGATATCCAGTTTGTCGGATTCAAGTGTTACTATCAGGGAGCTAGAAATCTTGTGGACAGACAGTGGGTGGATGTGACAGCGAAGATCGGATATGAGTATTATCCTGATTTTGACGGAGAAGGACCAGTTCTTACGGCTGAGAAGGTCACACTTACAAGTGCTCCTGAAGAGGAAGTTGTATATTTCAGTTAAAAATAAGATCCCTGTATACAGGCAAGCTTTGTATACAGGGATTTTTTGTGCCATAACGCCGGAAAGATTACTGAGTGGAATGTTGAAAAAGGTCTTACGAAAGTGTAAGTTGCGTAATTTTCTTGTAGAATTTATTATTAGCATAGTTGTAAAACTATAACGGAACAGAAAGGCATCATATGTTCAAAAATAATTTGGTATGTGGAAGTGCAATAGCGATAATGCTTCTTACTAATCTGGCGCCGATGACACAGATAAAGGCAGATGCGGCAGCGTTGTCACAGGCGGGAAGTAAGGCTATAAATACAGTATATGATACACAGGATGATGAAGGCGATGACTCATTTGCAGAGATGGACGATGAATCGGATGGGACAACTGAAATCAGTGCAGATGGAAGTACATATGGAAAGATAGAACGCAAGATCATCACTAGAAATCCTGACATCAGTGTAAGCCTGAATTATGGTATTGACGGATATGCGGTTTATGATTCGGGCTCTCAGGTTGTATTGAATGTGCACACAGATGTGGAGTTTAGCGGCAGGGTGGTCCTTATGCCGGACTATGACGAGGTGTACAGTGACAGTGCAACCATGAAATATTCCCAGGAGATCGACTGGGGAGCAGACTCGGACAACACAGTGAAATTCTATGTAAATGAGCTTGGGTATGGAAGGCTGCTCGTTCAGATAGAGGATGAGGATGGTCAGGTAGTATATGCTGAGAGTGATCAGCCAAGTGTGAGCGGGTATGAGATGGCGACAACAGTTGGAGTACTGTCTGATGACCGGGATTCATTTGAGAATCTGGAAGATGCGAGGGTCAGAACCCAGAGTGACAGTGTGAGTGTCAGAAAACTGAATATGCAGACAGACCTGTTCCCAGATTCGCTTCAGGGACTGGAGGTTGTCCATTATATTCTGATAGATAAATATGATACCTCAAAGCTCTCAGAAGATCAGATGGAGGCTTTGCAGGAGTGGGTTTTCGAGGGTGGTACTCTCATATTGTCACTTGGCAAAGATGCGGACAGAGTTCTGGGCGGATTCGACAGCAAGTTTATCAACTATGAATTAAATGGAAGTTCATCGAAAAATGTCACTGTATGGTCTGATAAAGGCAGTTCAACTGAATATAAGAAAGTATCTGTTGCAGATATCTCGGTATATGGAGCACAGGTAAACGACGCGTTAGGTGGTGTAAGTGTTCTGGATACAGGGTACGGCAGGGTAGTGGTGGTTCCGTATTCTCTGGTATCAAAACCGGTGGCTGGCGGCAGCGGTGAACTGCAGCTTATGGAGATGATACTCAAGGCTGGCTACACCGACAAGATAAACAACCTTGTCCAGGGTTCATTTTACGATAACAGTACAGGTTATGGAATAATAAATGCGATAAATACAAACAGGAAGAAGGTGGTATCACCGTATATTTTTATAGTGATACTGGTGGTTTACCTGATACTGTGCGGCCCTGTAACCTACGTTGTGTTGAAAAAACTTCGCAGGAGAGAGTGGATGTGGATAACGGTTCCTGCGTGGGCGTTGGTTGGAACTATTGCAATATACATTGTAAGTACCAGATACAGCGTGGCGAGACCCCTGGAACTTACATTTGAATCGGCGGACATAAGCGATAACATTATGAGACAGAATGTATATACATACATAATAGGCTCTAAGGCAGATAGTTACTCAGTGGATGTGAACAGTGAGTATGACAACGTACAGGTTATGGATGAGTATTACGGAGATGCCACATATTCCCAGTCTATGAACATTGAGAGATGCGCCAGCGATGATGGCATAACGATGAAGTTTGATACCCATATTCCATTTGGCGGCATAAGTCTTCAGGCGAGCAGCGTGACGACAAATGACATAGGCAGATTTGACAGTTCATTGAAGCTTTACACTGATGGCATAGAGGGAAGTGTAAAGAACAACACGGCATATGATATGCGGGACGTGGTTGTTATGACTGATGGATATTATTACTGTTTGGACAGCCTGCCAGCAGGGGAATCCATGGATATAAATAAGCTCCATAACAGAAAGATGACAAATGGTTTATCAATAGACTGCATGAAAAACTATTATATATACAGATTTGGAAGCGGCTATAATTATGATGATGAGGCAGATGTCATGATGTCGAGAAATTATTATATGCTGCTCAAGATGGGAGCGTATTCATCGGTTCCATCAGGAATGGGCAGGATAGCTGTGTGGGCCACGATAGATAAGGAGGCCGATATAAGTGATGGTCAGTCATCTGAGAAATATGGTAATTACGTGGTATATGATATACATCCCCAGGATTATGAGGATTTAGACGGTGCATATTACAGAAATATATACACAAGGGATGTCAACAGATTTGAACAGTCGGATTATGACACCGATGATCTTATGATGTATTCGGATCAGGTGGACATAGATATATGCTTCCAGAACGATGACAATATAACTACCGTTACAAGAGAGAGCAGTACGAAGGATGAGTCAACAGCAAGTGTGATCGTGAAGGCATATAATTTTTATACAGACAATTATGATGTCATATTTGTAAATGGTTCACAGGAGATAGAGGGAGACAGACTGGCTCCTTATATTGAAAA
>ULUA01099812.1_pt1 | contig 17873 bp, 9 predicted proteins | sample 1958081 | NCBI WGS metagenome assembly ULUA01 (sample SAMEA4835748, study PRJEB28245) | human gut metagenome | biome: gut microbiome; material: fecal sample | place: Denmark | collected 2008
AGGGTTTTCCGGCTATGACCGTTTCTGCTGTTTGTTGTTCCTGATTCGGTTCTGGCAGTATGGTCATATCTCCCATAACCCAGTGTTTCATCAAGCTCTGCGTCGAGACTGCCCTCCAGGAACTCCGCTATTGTTTCCCTGAACAGCCTTTGGATATCCTCCATCCCAGTAACATTCGCGTTGCTCAGCAGCTCTCAGATCAGCTCTCGTCTTGCCTTTTCCTCAGGTGTTCTTTTTCTGCCCATTTCTTTTTCCTCCATTCGTTTGCTTTTATTATACACTGTTTATGGAGTTTACACAAGATTTGGGGTGGTATCAACCGGCTCGCAGCAGAGCCGGTTTTCTTGGGCCTATTGACATTTATTTGGTTAATTCTACCACAATTTTTCCTAACAATTTATATTCATCATCGGAAAGTTCCTTATCAAATCCATTTTTAACACGAAACTGCTGTGTCAGAATTTCAATAATTTCCTTCTGGTTGTCACTTAATCCGAATGTTGAAACAGTTGATCTTTTTTCCGTTCCATAAAGAAAGTCCATAGATACATTGAAAACAGAGGCAATGGTTCTCATGGTTTCAAACGGCGGCATGGCTGTTCCGCATTCATATTTGCTTATGGTTGCTTCTGTAACACTGAGTTTGTCAGCAAGGGTCTTTTGCTTCATGTGCGCATCGTTTCTGAGTTCCTTTAATAGTGTGCCAAAGTGATATATCTCCATTTGCACTTTCCTTTCGGGATTTTTTTCTGTTTTCACTTGAATCTTATTCAATTATATGCTATACTATAATCGCGTTGCGATTATAGTATATATAAAAACGGAATTTTATTCCGATTTGTGATATTGGGGATAAAGTCAGGAGAGGGTATATTGACTCAAAAAAAATACAGCGCCGGATTAATGTCACAGTCCTTCTGGTTTATTGAGTTTAAGAAAGTTCTTCCAATGGTGATGGAAGGTAAAGCCCAGGATGAAATCAAGAAGTACTGCATTGAGCAGAACATTTTCGGCGCAGTGAATGCTAACCGCTCCAGGAGGGTAACAAACTACATTACCAATAGGGCGATAGCTCTTGATGAAACGGAACTAAAGCTGTTTCAGGATTCAGACCTGTCAACGCAGAAAATCATTAATCTCATAGCTATTATGAGAACAGACAGGCTTTTATCCGAGTTCGTGTACGAAGTGTACCGCACCAGGAAAATACTTGGATTCAGCGAGATAACCGCTGCTGACATAAAGCAGTTTTTCAGGGATAAGGAATTGCAGGAGCCTCTTATTGAGGGCTGGATCGATTCCACTAAAAATCGGCTGTCCGGATGTTATTTCAACTTTCTGACGGAAGCAGGACTTCTCATCACAGATGGGAAAAGGCACATCATTACCCCGCCACTTCTGGACATATCTCTTGAACGATATCTTGAAGTTAAAGGCGAAACTGCGATGATCAAAGCACTTACGGGGGTCAACTGAAATGGCTGCATTAGATGAAAGGCTTGATAAAGCCGAAGAAATGATTGCTAAGCCTTCATTCCGGGAGAATAAGGGGCTTGGCAACGAGGTCGGGTATTATATTTTCGACTATATGCCAAAGGACGAACTTATTGTACGCAAGCGTGTGGAGTATATCCGCCAAAAACACGAGGATTCACCGGACGGTTTTAAGGTCGTTGTATTTGACCTCTACGACATAACTATCGAGATACTGAAAGAAAAGGGCTATCTTGAAAAGTGTTTCGACCTTGAAAAAAACAAAGGTCTTGACCGTGTTATAAGAGCTGTGGGGAATACGCTCCGGCTGACCGGAGATGACAACCTTATCGTAAAGTATATTCAGGAGCGGACGCCTGAAAAATCTGTCGTATTCATAATCGGGATAGGAAAGTGCTATCCCCTCATTCGTTCGCATACTGTTCTGAACAATCTTCATCAGGTATTGGACAACGTTCCTGTGGTTATGTTCTATCCCGGAAAATATGACGGGCAGGAGCTGGTCCTTTTTGGCGAGGTCAAGGACGATAACTACTATCGTGCTTTCAAATTGGTTGAGTAAGGAGAATATCAATGATCATCAGGGATATGTTCGCAAAGCCCATTGACCGTGACATCAAGGGAGTTATCAAGGTTGGACAGGACGATGACTCCAACATCAGGCAGGAACTTGAAGAGTACGTTGTCACAAGAGAGCTCCAGAAGCATTTCAGAGGCTTTTTCGAAAGCTATAAGAACGGCATAACCGGAAATACGGACAAGATGGGTGTGTGGATCTCAGGCTTCTTTGGAAGCGGTAAATCTCACTTCCTGAAGATACTGTCCTATGTCCTTGAAAACAAGGTTGTTGACGGCAAATCCGCCATTGACTATTTCGTTGATGACAACAAGATTGCAGACCCGATGGTTCTTGCGGATATGAAGCTTGCAGCCTCTGTTCCGACTGACGCTATCCTGTTCAATATCGACTCCAAAAGCGAATCTAACGGCAAGGAAAACAATGACGCTATCGTTTCTGTGTTCCTTAAAGTGTTCAATAAGATGCAGGGCTTTTGCAGCTCCAATTTTGCGCTTGCAGACCTGGAGCGCAGACTTTTCGGCGAAGGCAAATATGATGAGTTCCGCAGCACATTTGAAAATTCCTATGGTCAGCCCTGGGAAGAAGCCCGTGATGAGTTCGACTTTATCCAGGACGATGTAATTGACACTCTGGTAGACATCGGCTATATGAGCGCCGAGTCAGCCCGCAGCTGGAGCGACAAGGCCCTGGAGCCGTATTCAATATCCATCGAGGACTTTGCCAGACTTGTAAAGAAGTACATTGACTCAAAAGGAAAGAACCATCATGTTGTTTTTCTGGTCGATGAAGTCGGTCAGTACATAGGCGATAACTCAAAGCTGATGCTCAATCTCCAGACCGTAACCGAGGAACTTGGTATAGCCTGCCGCGGCAAGGCATGGGTAGTTGTGACCAGCCAGCAGGATATCGACTCAATAACCAAGATAAAGGGCAATGACTTTTCAAAAATCCAGGGGCGTTTTGATACAAGGCTGTCGCTTTCCTCATCCAATGTGGACGAGGTCATCAAGAAGAGGATCCTTGCCAAGAACGATTCCGGCAATGCCACTCTTTCAGCGCTGTTTGATACCAAGGACACTATCATCAAGAATCTTATCGTGTTCAACGACGGCGTTGAAAAGAAACTCTATCAGAACGGTGACGACTTCGCCCTTGTATATCCGTTTATCCCGTATCAGTTCGACCTGCTATGCAGCGTTCTGACTTCCATAAGAACGCATGGTGCGTCCGGAAAGCATCTTGCAGAGGGTGAGCGTTCCATGCTTGCGCTGTTCAAGGAATCCGCCGTCAGGCTGATGAACAAGGAACCAGGGGCGCTTGTTCCGTTCAATATGTTCTATGACGCACTGGAACAGTTCCTTGACCATTCTCACAAGGGCGTTATCACCAAGGCGCTTGACAATTCCTCTCTCAATTCCGCCCATGCGGAAGAGTGCTTTACCGTAAACGTGCTGAAAACTCTGTTTATGATCAAGTACGTCAAGGAGATCAGGGCAAACCTCAATAATATCACGAGCCTCATGGTTTCCGATATTGACGAGGACCGCAGAACACTCTCCGAGAGGGTGGAGGAAGCGCTTAACCGCCTTATCCGCCAGACGCTCGTGCAGAAAAACGGCGATATTTATGTGTTCCTGACGAACGAGGAGCAGGAAATAAACAGAGCCATTGAAACGCAGCCGATAGAATCCTCTGATGTGACAAACAGGGTTTCCGGTATGATTTTCGACGATATCTACCCTGAGAACAAGTTCAGGCTGAACAGGTTCAATAACAGGTATCAGTTCAGCTTCTGCCAGTTCGTAGACGACCACCCGTTCAAGGCAAATCAGAATTACGACATCAAGCTCCGCATACTCACACCGAACAGCGATGAGGTCGGTGATGAGAACACGCTGCGCCTGTCGTCCGGTCAGGATAATGTTGTTCTTGTGGTACTTCCCGGCGACAGGTCGTATCTTGACGAAGTGACCTCCATGCTGAAAATCGAGAAGTTCCTGCGCATGGACGCCGCAAACACTGCTGTCAACACCGAATCGCTGAAATCACAGAAGCGCGCGGAAATACAGGAACGCAGCCGGAATGCGAAAACGTATCTCTGCCAGGCTCTTGAAGAAGCCGATATCTACACCTGCGGCGACAAGGTCGAGTCTAAATCCAGGGATATCAGGACCCGCATAAACGAAGCGCTCGGAAAACTTATCAACTCTGTGTACCACAAGCTGTCCTACATTGACAGACCGGTCGGCGACGATGATATCCGCGCCCTGCTGCGTGACAATTCACAGCAGATCACCATTGATGGCACAATGCAGGAGTACAACGTGGAAGCTCTGAACGAGATGTCCAGATTCATCGCCGACAAGACGGCGCAGCATTTCAAGGTGTCTATGAAGTCGCTGATGGAGCGGTTTACAAAGGCTCCGTATGGCTATGTTGAAGCCGATGTTCAGTGGCTTGTTGCAAAGCTGTTCCGCAAGGGCGAGATTTCCCTGACAGTGAACAATGAACAGGTAACGCTCCAGTCCAGGACTTCCGAGGAGATTTTCCGTTTCATCACACGCAAGGAATACATCGAAAAGCTGATGGCTGAAAAGCGTGCAAAGGCAAGCGACAATCAGAAGAAAGTCGTCCGTGAGGTAATGAAGGAACTCTTCAATACTACGCCGAACAGCGACGATGACGACGCTGTAATGGCGGAGTTCGTCAGGTACGCAAACAACCTCAAGACCGAGATTGAACGAACCGAGGGCAACTACAATAATGGCGCAAGGTACCCGGGAAGACGTGTTCTTTCAAAAGCCAAGCAGCTTCTGACTGACATCTGCGATGTGAAATATCCAAATGAATTCTTCGGAATGATTTCTGCCAAGAAAGAAGATTTGCTTAACATGGCTGAGGATTACGAGCCTGTTAAAAAGTTCTTCGGCGGTCAGCAGAAGAGTATCTTTGACAATGCCGTAAGACAGATGGATATTTTTGAGAGCAGTAAGACCTTTATCGTGAACGACGAGGTCGAGGGATATGTAAGCCAGATAAATACTATCCTGAACAAGTCGGAACCTTATAATGAAATGCACAAGCTCCCCGATCTGATTGAAAAGTACCTGACCGCTTATAATGCGGAGCTTGACAAGCATATGGAACCGGCTCTTGAAGCAGTTGACGAAGCCCGCAGACGTGTGTTTGACGAGCTCGATGGCAAGGAGTGCAGGCCGCAGCTTTCTGATAAATTTGTAAAGAGCTTTTCAGACCTTTCAGACAAGGCGCAGGCTTGCGACAATATAGCTAACCTGAAAAATATAAGCGTTGAAGCAGACGCTCTTATGACCCGTTCTCTTAATGAAATTTTTGCCGCCGAGAAGAAAATTGCAGACTCAAAGGCAGCTAAGATTACTCCGCCGATTCAGCCCGAAGACGACGCGGGCGCAGCGCCTGTACAGCCTGTCGCTCCGGTAGTGCCGAAAATGAAGAAGCGCAAGGCGGTCAGCATAAAGTCGCTCAATTCATCCAGCTCGTGGCAGCTTGAAAGCGCAGCGGACGTGGACAAGTACCTCGCCGACTTAAAAAACAAGCTGATGAACACCCTTGAAGAGGACACCATCATCACAATAGAATTTTAAGGAGAGATCAGGATGAATAAGACAGCACTCAAAAATTTTGCAATATGGGCAAGAAAAAAGCTCATATCCGATATTACATACAGCGCAGGACTGCTCGCCGTAAATGAGAACGGCATCGGCGAGCCGCTCCCGCAGTCCAGGAGCGATTTGCAGCTGTTCGATATCGGAACAAAGGATTACGCCGAGGTAAAGGGAGAGCGTATCTCGCAGCGTAACTCCCTTGTTTCTGCGATAAGGGCAAAGGCGGAGGAGCTGGACAACTACAAGGTTGCTTTCGAGTACATCGTCGAGGAAGTCGCCTATACCTGGTTCAACCGTATGATAGCTATTCGTTTCATGGAAGTGAACGGCTATCTGCCTATACGAGTGCTGTCCTCTGAATCCGGCAAGCATGAGCCGGATATAGTTACCACGCCATTTGACGCAGGACTTGAATTTACAGGCGAGGAAAGCGGCCGTATATATGAGCTCCGTGACAATAACAGGCTGGAAGAACTGTTCCGTATGCTGTTCATCAGGGAGTGCAACCACCTGCATGATATTCTGCCGGAGCTGTTTGAGGCTACGAATGACTACTCGGAACTCCTGCTCTCCCTGTCGTATACAGACAAGGACGGCGTTGTGTTCCATCTGGTGAACGATATTTCCGAGGACGATTTCAATATTGAGAAAGAGGGTCAGGTCGAGATAATCGGCTGGATGTACCAGTACTACAACACTGAACCGAAGGACAAGGTGTTTGCAGCTCTCAAAAAGAACGTCAAAATCACAAAGGAAAATATACCGGCTGCGACCCAGCTGTTTACGCCGCATTGGATAGTCCGCTACATGGTCGAGAACTCCCTCGGCAGACTGTGGATAGAGGGACATCCTGACGATGATCTGCGTCAGTGCTGGGAGTACTACCTTGACGAAGCGGAGCAGGAGCCACAGGTTCAGGCGCAGCTTGAAGAAATTCGTGCAGGGTACAGGGAGATATCTCCGGAGGATATCCGCATAATAGACCCGTGCATGGGCTCGGGTCATATACTCGTGTACGCTTTCGATGTGCTTATGCAAATTTATTCGGCACAGGGCTACTCTGAGCGTGACGCTGCGAAACTTATCGTGGAGAAGAATCTCTGGGGTCTGGATATTGACAGGCGTGCGTATCAGCTGGCATATTTCGCTGTAATGATGAAAGCCCGGCAGTACAACCGCCGTATTCTGACTTCCGGAATAAAGCCGAATCTGTTCGTTATTGACGATAACCGCGCGCTGACTCCCGAAATCATAGAGTACATAGCGGACGGCGACAGCAAGATGGCAGCCGACCTGCGCTCTATTTCAGATGACCTTACAAACGCCCGTGAGTACGGCAGTATTATAAATGTTCAGCCCGTTGATTTCAACGGGCTAATTGAGCGTATAGGGATAATTTCGGAGAGCGACGAGCTGAACCTTATTGCGATGGAAAACAAGCGCATTGTATGTGAGAAAATTCTGCCGCTGGTGAAGCAGGCGCAGACGCTTTCGCAGAAGTATGACGTGGTTTGCACTAATCCGCCGTATATGGGCGGGTCTGGTATGAATAGTGTGCTGTCAGAATATGTGAAGAGATGCTATTCCGAGGCAAAGTCGGATTTGTTTGCAGCTATTATTATAAAATGTCTTGAATTTACAAAGCAAAATGGATATTCCAGTTTGGTAACAATGCAGTCATGGATGTTCTTGTCCAGTTTTGAGGAAATGAGAACAAAATTACTTACACTAAACACATTGACAACACTCATGCACATGGAAAACATGGTTATGGGTATTGCTTTCGGCACTGCTGTGTCTGTTTTCAGAAAAGGTGCGGTTAAGGGTTATAAGGGGACGTACAATCAGATAAAACTTGCCGATATCGAAAATGCAAAACCAAAATCTTTTCCTGTCGCAGGAAATAGATTTGCACAAGTAAGCAGTGACAATTTCTCAAAAATACCCGGTATGCCTGTGGCTTATTGGGTGAGTGAGAATTTTATAAAGTCTTTTCAATATACTACTATTGAAGATTTTGGATTTGCTGGTATAGGAATGCGAACTGGTGACAATGAACGGTTTTTAAGGTTTTGGCATGAGGTAGATAAAAATAATATAATTATAGGTTGTAAATCTGCTGAGGAACAAATTGCTTCAAATAAAAAATGGGTTCCTTATAATAAAGGTGGAGAATTTAGAAGATGGTATGGGAATAATGACTATGTAGTCAATTGGTATAATAATGGCGAAGAAATAAAAGAAAACACTAGAAAAGTATATCCTCAACTTGGAGAGAATTTGGGGTGGAAAATTAGCAACGAACAATATTACTTTAAGAGAGGAATTACTTGGTCTGGAGTAACAAGCTCAAAATGTAGTTATCGAGCATATCCAACTGGGTTTATTTTTGATTCGGGGGCAAACGGTTTATTTGTATATGATGAGCGAAACTATTGTTATGTATTAGGTTGCTTAAATAATTCAATTTCTCTCTATATACTTAGTGTGATAAATCCTACAATCAATACTGGGGCTGGTACGGTAAGAAAGATACCTTTATTATTTAATGAATATTATAAGAATGAAATAGATTCTTTGGTTCAACAAAATATAGACCTTTCCAAATCCGACTGGGACAGCTTTGAAACCAGCTGGGACTTCACAACCCACCCCCTGATAAAACCCGTCCCCCTTATCTCCGAATCATTTGCGCAGTGGTCTGACGAATGCGAAAAGCGTTTCACCCGGCTAAAATCCAACGAAGAGGAACTCAACCGCATATTCATAGACATCTACGGATTACAGGACGAACTGACCCCCGAAGTCGAGGACAAGGACGTTACCGTGCGCCGTGCCGACCTCACACGTGATATAAAGTCGCTGGTAAGCTATGCTGTCGGCTGTATGTTCGGGCGGTATTCCCTTGACGTTGAGGGGCTGGCGTATGCGGGCGGCGACTGGGACGGCAGTAAATACAAGACCTTTATTCCCGACCCGGATAACTGCATACCGGTCACGGACGAGGAGTATTTCCGGGACGATATCGTAGTCCGTTTTGTGGATTTCATCAGAACGGTTTACGGCGCAGATACCCTTGAAGAAAACCTGACGTTCATAGCCCACGCACTCGGAACAAGAGGCAACACCAGCCGTGAGAGGATTCGGAACTACTTCCTGAACGATTTCATAAAAGACCACATCAAGATGTATCAGAAACGCCCTATTTACTGGCTGTTCGACAGCGGAAAGCAGAACGGCTTCAGGGCGCTTGTATATATGCACCGCTGGAACGCTGACACCACCGGTAATGTGCGTGTGGAGTACCTGCACAAGCTCCAGCGTATTTACGAGAATGAGATACGCCAGGCACAGGACGTTGCAGAAACAGGCAGCGGACGTGAGGTTTCAGCTGCACAGAAGCGCATAGAAAAGCTGACAAAGCAGCTCAAGGAAACTCATGACTTCGATGAAAAAATAGCGCACCTGGCACTTTCCCGCATAGACATCGACCTTGACGACGGCGTTAAGGTGAACTATGAAAAGGTTCAGACCGGCGATGACGGGAAGAAGATCGAAGTGCTTACTAAAATCTGAGGAGATATCTCATGGCAGTACTTAACCTGAAACAAATTTCCGACAAACTGAACGAAGAGTTCGCCGGAGATGAGCGCAGGCTCATTTTCTGGTTTGACGCAAAAGCGGAGTTTGTCGATGACATAGACGCTCTGGAGCTGAATAATGCGAAGATACTCCACCTGGAGCTGCATGAGCAGCTTCGCATGAAATACTTTCTGGAGTGCGAAGATACAGAAACGAATTACCTCATTTATGCACCGTTCGCAAAGCCGCCGGTGCAGGAGAACCACCTTGCGGACATGATCTTTTACTCGAAGGAGTTCCACACTGATAAGGCGTCGGTCGTGGCTTCCGACCTCGGCATAGATGAGCGATTCAAGCCCGTTATCGAGCATTACATCAAGTTTTTCGGAGAGAAAACCAGAACGCAGAAGTTCTATGAACTTGAAATCGACCATTTCAACAAGGCAACGATAGAGGTTGCCCTTATGAGCATTCTCTGCAGGAATAAATCGGTTTCTTTTGAAGAAGTTGTCCGCTGTGTTCTGACAGATGACGAACCGGAGGATAATAAGTACCTTGCCGAGTTTGCAAGGTACGACCTGTTGCAGTCGTTCTGGCAGATGGTTGAGGAACAGTTCGGATATGTTGACGCAGATCCGACATTACAGCGTTTCAGTATGACCCTCTTTGCGACCTACGCTTCCAGGACTATTTCCACTGAAATGCCGAAATCATGGGAGCCGTTCATTTCATTCAAGGCGGGCAATATTATCACGTTCCTGGATAATCTGATGAACAATATTCTCTATTCCGATAATTATGGCGACCTCTCAGCGCAGGCTTTTAATTCTCTCGGAGCGGCAGACCAGCTCCGGAAAATGCCTGTCGATTCTCTTGTCAGTTGCTGCGTTTTCCGTGGAATTGATGATGTTATAATAAGCTGGATCCGTGAGCGGCTGGAGGCTGAGGACACCGACACCAGACTCGGAGGAAAGTCCATACCGGAAGTCTGCGCTCTGAGAAGAAAAATGCACTTCGGCAGCGAGTTCAGAAACAGATATTTTGTTCTGGAGAACGCATACTGGCTGGTTCAGCCGGAGAAATATCAGCCACTTACCGGCATAAAGGCCGTTGTAAAGCAGTATACAGACAAAAACTACACCATAGACCGCAGGTACAGGTATTTCTATTATTACTTTGATAAACTGGACAACAACAGCGAGTTAGACGATCTGCGTCAGCTCGTTGAAAATATCTACACCAACGATTACCTGAATGCACAGTGCGTAAACTGGAATCAGAATTTCGTGGCTGCGGACGGTGATACCGGATTGCCGCACCAGCTCAATTTCTATAACGATTTTGTCCGCAGCAACAAGGAGCGTACAGTCGTTATCATTTCAGACGCTATGCGCTACGAGGTGGGACGCTCGCTTTTCGAGAAACTGCAGGCGGACGCAAAGTGCACTGCTTCCATCTCCGCGATGCAGAGCGTACTTCCGTCCTATACCAAGTTCGGAATGGCTGCGCTGCTTCCTCATAACACTATTGAGGTCCTGCCGGATTCCCGCGCGCTTGCAGACGGAAAGCCGACGGACGACATAAAACAGCGTGAGGCAGTATTGCAGGCGGCAAACCCGGACAGCCGCTGCGTAAAGTATGACGATATAAAATCAATGAATGTTTCTGCGCTTCGTGACGTGTTCACCGGACAGAATGTCGTGTACGTTTATCACGACCAGATCGACGCCAGAGGCGACCATGCCTCTACTGAGAATGAGGTATTCAATGCCTGTGAGGAAGCGGTCGAGGAGATTTATTTCCTCGTAAGAAAGCTTACGTCCAGCGCAAATACTATCCACTACATCATTACCGCAGACCATGGATTTATCTACAAGAGAGATAAGCTCTCCGAGAGCGATAAGATAAGCGGGATACCGGACGCAGACCGCAGATATGCGCTCACCGACCGTGATGTGCAGGGCGAAGGAGTTGCAAGCCTGCCTTTCAGTTCGATCATAGGCGCTGACGATTCCCGCAGAGTGTATTTTCCGATGGGAAGCGACCTGTTCAAGAAACAGGGTTCCGGATTAAATTATACCCACGGCGGCAGCTCTCCGCAGGAGATGATCATTCCGCTGATAGACGTCAGAACCGAGAAAGGCCGCTGCGAAACCACTAATGCCGAGATACGCTTCATCAGCCTGACCAGGAAGATAACGAATCTGGTTACAGTGCTGGATTTCATGCAGACGGAACCTGTCAGCGACGTGGTAAAGGAAACCAGATATCATGTTTACTTTGTTGATGAAAAGGGAAACAGAATATCGAACGAATGTATATATATTGCCGACAAAAAGGACGCGGACACATCCAAGCGTATTTTTAAGCTGCGTTTTTCTTTCAGAAATATTAAATATGATATCAATAAAAAGTACTATCTTGTAGCATTTGAGGAGAAAACCAGCCTTGAAGTACTGCGCCATGAGATGATGATCGATATTGCATTTGCAGATGATTTCGGTTTCTGATAAAAGGGGGATATAATCAATGTGCGAATTTGAAAATACTGAGACCAGCCTTAGCAGACATGATATCATAAAGCAGAAGCTGAGGGAACATTTTGACGGAAAAATAGTGCGCAAGGATCTGACCAAGAAGATGAAAGAGGGAGCGAACGTCCCGGTATATGTACTGGAATTCCTCCTGGGGCAGTATTGCAGCTCTGACGATGAAGAAGTTGTCGAGGAGGGTGTAAATAATGTGAAGCGTATCCTTGCAGATAACTTTGTACGTCCTGATGAATCTCAGAAAATACTTTCGCAGCTGCGGAAAAAAGGCAGTCATACTATCATTGATATGGTAACGGTGCACCTTGATATGAACAAGAACTGTTTCTTTGCAGATTTTTCAAATCTGGGAGTTGGCGGAGTGCCAATTGATGACGCATATCCCGAAAAGTACGACAGGCTGCTGTGCGGTGGGATATGGTGCATTGTTCAGCTTGATTATGAATCCGATGACGAGGATCAGCCGGAAATAACTGATGAATACGGTAATCCGCTTCGCTCAAAAAAGAAAAAGAACAAGGATTATTCCCCGATAAGTATTCGGAAACTGACCCCGATACAGATGCCGCATATCGACATTGACGAGCTGAAATCAGGACGTGCTGCGTTTACCAAAGAGGAATGGCTGGATATAATGCTGCGCTCCACCGGTATGGAGCCTGACGGATTTACATACCGTGAGAAGTGGCTGCTGCTGACCAGAATGATACCACTTGTGGAGAACAACTTTAATCTTTGCGAACTCGGTCCCAGAAGCACCGGAAAATCGCATCTCTACAAGGAGATATCGCCTAACAGTATTCTTGTATCCGGCGGACAGACTACCGTTGCGAATTTATTTTATAATATGAGCAAAAGGACAGTCGGATTAGTAGGGCTGTGGGATTGCGTTGCCTTTGACGAGGTTGCGGGAATACGTTTCAAGGACAAGGACGGCGTTCAGATAATGAAAGATTATATGGCGTCCGGTTCATTTGCTCGCGGCAAGGAGGAGAAAGCGGCTTCCGCTTCCATGGTATTCGTAGGTAATATAAATCAGAGCGTTGACGTCCTGCTGAAAACCTCCAGTCTTTTTGACCCGTTTCCTCCTGAAATGGGGACTGATACTGCATTCCTGGACAGGATACACTGTTATCTTCCGGGTTGGGAGATACCAAAATTCAGACCGGAGCATTTCACGGACGATTACGGTTTCATCAGCGACTATCTTGCAGAATTTATCCGTGAACTCCGCAAAGAGCAGTACGGTGATGCGCTCGATCATTATTTCCGTCTTGGAAAAAATCTGAATCAGCGTGATACCATTGCCGTTCGCAGAATGATAGACGGCTATCTGAAGCTGATGTATCCTGACGGTAAATTCACAAAAGAAGAGCTGGAAGAGGTAGTTCAGATATCCCTGGAAATGCGCCGCCGCGTTAAGGAACAGCTTAAAAAGCTTGGCGGTATGGAATTTTACGATGTAAATTTTTCGTACATAGACAATGAAACACTAGAGGAACATTATGTGTCGGTGCCTGAGCAGGGAGGCGGAAAGCTGATTCCGGAAGGCATATGCAATCCCGGGCAGGTGTATACCGTTTCCCGTGGCAAGAGCGGAATGCTGGGAGTATTTCGGCTGGAAAGTCAGACGCTTAATGGAACAGGAAAATTTGAGCGTACGGGCATAGGCTCCGACCGTGAAGCAAGGGAATCCTCCAATGCGGCTTTCAGTTTCCTGAAAGCGAACGGGAACAGAATAAGCGGCAGTATCAGCACAGATGCCAAGGATTATATTGTAAATTATCAGGACCTCCAGGGAATAGGAATGACCGATAAGCTGGCTATACCGACTCTTATTGCCTTGTGTTCAATTGCACTGGGACGTCCGGTGCAAAGTTCTATGGCAGTCCTGGGTGAGATGAGTATAAGCGGTACTCTGATCCGGGTCGATGAGCTGGCAAATACATTGCAGGTATGTCTTGACAGTGGTGCAAAGAAGATTTTAATGCCTGCGATCAGTATGCCGGATTTTGCATCAGTCCCGGACGATCTTTCAACTGCATTTGATATTATTCTGTATAAAAATGCGGAAGAGGCCATAATTAAGGCGCTTAGTGTAGGATAAATATAGCAACCCCCACCTGCCAACCAGCAGGTGGGGGTTGCTTTGCCCGTTTTCCGGGCTGTTGTGGTGGAGCCGAAGCGGATTTACGTTTGCACACGTAAATCTGACTTCCTACACTCCGCATTGTAGTGCGGGCTCGGAAGTGTTTCACCAGAGTTTCGATTTTGTGATCCGGTGAGTATCGTTGCTTTGCTGATTTAATTATAGCATATTTCACTTTGAAAATCAAGCTATAATTTTATTTATACAGTATAGTATTTCTGCGAGCGGCTCCCCGGATTTTTAGGTTCGGAAAGTGCCAAAAGTCCGTTTTCCACCAGCGGCTCAACATATCGCTTTATACCGTAAGTCACTGATTTTATTTCCAGGAATTCTGCAAGCTCCTTTTTAGACCTCGGAGTACGGCAGAATTCCAGAATTTCAGTCGTTTTTTCGTCATCGGCAGCGGATATCACAGCGTTACGCAGGCAAACTCTGAACTCGCCGTGAATCGCGGTAAATTCAGGCTCCGGGTGGTTAGCAGATTTCATCTCACGGCGAATAGTAGGTATGCCGGAGTAGCGATTTTCAGTTACCTGCATGACCTCCAGTGCATTTGCGAGAACAGGATTTCTTGTGTCCGGCTGCGCATTCCCGAGCATATCTATGCTTAACCGACCGTACAGCCCTCCGGGATTTCTCACTTCCAGGCGATCAGAAAACACGATGAGCTGTACGGGCATTCCTTCAGTATGAATGCTGTAATCACGATGAACCAGTGCGTTCAGTATGACCTCTCTGACGGCGTTCATGGGATAATCGGGAATATCGGTGCGCTTTCCGTCTTTGTCAATGACAGTGCGAATACGTGTATTTGCGCGGACAAAATTCATAGCTCCTTCAAGCATTTCCGGAATTGTTCCCTCGATTCTCTTATTATCAGAAAAGCGTGAGCCGTCCGGCTGAGGTTCGCAGTATTCAGTACCCTGTACGGCTGTTGCAATTATCCCCAGCTGCGGGAAGAACGCCTGGGGATACAGTCCCCAGAGTAATTCAGCAGTAAGAGTGGGCTTTCCATCTCGTTCAACGCTCATAAGCTCCATTATCTGCTGGTCAGAAAGCTGTGCAAGGTTAGGCTTATTTTCTTTAAGACGGAACAGGTAGTTTTCAAGTTTTGGCGTGTTTAGTGATGACATATCCGCTCGTTCAACTATGCGGATATCATCCTGATATTTTTTGCGATAGGCTTCGTAGCTGTATATCTCATATTCCGTCATAGGAATGTCGGCGTCGCCTACACGAATGTATGAACCTTTAATGCGCCCCTTTGCCTTATTAAAACACGGGCGTTCCGAAATATCTATCGGCGGAATTTCAGCAGAAACCACATACTTACCGTCAATCTCTATACTTGTGAATACCGCACGTACGGGAGGCTCCATCTGATTGCACTGTTCCATTACTTTTTTCTGAAGCGCCTGCACATCAGATACTCCGGTTACTCTGAACCCCTCGTTTTCATATAGTCCGAACACGATAGTGCCTCCGCTGTTCTGGTTTGAAAATGAGGACAGAGTGTCATACAATTTATCTGGAGCACTTTTTTCTGCTCTTTTGACCTCGACAGTTTGAAATTCAGCTTTCGAGGTTTGTATTACATTTATTAAATTAAAAAGTTCGGTATCTGTCATTTCAAATTTCACTCCTTTCTTAAATTATATCATGTTATTTTAAAATGTCAAGGCAAAATATTGTAAAAATTTAAAATATCTTGTCAAAATTAAAAATATGATTTTTTAAATTTGAATTTTAAGCATTTATTATTTTGCTGCTCCTGGTTCTTGAGTAATCTATCTTTAGTTTCCTTTGTTTTTACAACCGTAGGTTTTTCCCATATTTCTGAAAGAAAATGCTTGAAGTGACAGTTGGAATGTTTCAAACAATTGCTTTCATTAAGAGCGATAAAAGTATATTTTGTATCAGAAAAAAGCTATTAGCACTGTATATTGACATTTTATACAAAGGTTTTATCCATTTTTCGTAAAAATTTTCCTGGAATAAATGATTGACATTTTACGCCCATAAATTTATAATAGAATAGCAGTCACGCCAAAAGTGTGCTAAGCAGATTGCAGATCTAATTATAAGAACAGGGGTGATTGCCTGATTAATTAAATAGCTAATTTTACGGAAGACAAAAAACCACTTGAAGCCTCTCTTGCGGTACATGTAGTACTAAACTTTCCATCACAAATAACCTTAAGTCAGCAAGACACTTAAGGTACAAATGAAAGGACTAATATTTGAAGAACAAGTTATCTATTTATTTAGTAAAGGAAGAGTTCACAAAGGAAAATGAATATATCAAAGGGAATTATCCATGCGATAGGCTTTCTGACACCAAGCATTTATATTCAAAAATGGGCCAATTAAGATGCCCTAGTTGGGTAGGAGCGTTCTTCGGAAATGATGAATCATATCAGGAGATGTTCAAAACTCAGACAACAAGCGCTGTTTTAAGTGTTAAGGTGACTAATCGCATTTTCTTGTTGGCCTTTGGTTTTGGAAGAGCAATGATCAATCCTGATGCAATTGTTGATGATTTTGGATTAAAAGTCACCCTTGGGGCAATTGGTCCCGATGATATCAGAAAAGTATCATTAAAAGCTATAGGTGGTAACCAGAAAATGAGCCAAGAGCAGATGCCGTCTAAATCGAGTATAGGCGATTTTTCTGTGGATATTAACAGAGATTTAGTTGATATGATATCAGGAGTATCAATTAAGCCGCAAATCTCAGACGGAATGATATCAGGCCGTGCAATGCTTAGCGTTACGATTGATACAGATCTTGAGAATATTGAAGGTTATCTGTCAACTTTATTGTCTGATTACCATTCTGAGGGATATAAATCTAATTTTGGTTGGATAGATAATATCAAATATATAAAGGACAATACTCTTATTGAGAAGCTGGATAACCTGCTTGAAACAAGAATTAATGAGGATCCTAGTTCAATAATTGCAGCTGTACCAGAAATAATTGAATGGGATAAAGCTAAAGGCTTCTCATTCAAATCTACTAGAAGTAAGGATATTGTCGATGACATCTCAATTGACAGCATTATATCTTCATTTAATGGTGATGAGATTACTGTACAAAAGCTCAAGTCCAAAATGGTTTATTTGCAAAGCAGCGTTGATGACCAGTTCTCATATAGAAGTTGGATAATTTACAAATGCTTGTTTGCGGAAATAGATTACAACCATAGCCATTACTGTCTCAACAACGGTGTCTGGTACAAAGTGAACAGCGATTTTGTTAATGAGATTGAAAATGATTACCAAAACACTTGTGTGTGCGATATTGAATTTCCTGATAATCACAATGAGAAAGAGAAAATTTATAATATCAACTTTGCAAACTCGTGTGACCCGTATATAAATATGGACTGCAACCTAGTAATACCTAGAACAGGAAGAAGCAAAGTTGAATTATGTGATACTCTGACGGATAAAAAAGAGCTTATTCACACAAAACAAGGTGCTTCTTCTTCTCTTTTAAGTCACCTGTTCAATCAGGGATTAATATCAGCTGAATTAATCAAATCGGACTTGCAATTTTGCGAGAAGGCAAATGAAGAGATAAAGAAACAATTCAAAGAACAGCAATTGACCGGCAATATTAGTGATTATTTGCTGCATTCAGATGATAAACTAACTATCATATATGCAATTATAAAGTCCGGTAATGATGATCTCCCTTCATTACCGCTATTTGGAAAAATTGCGTTTTATAATGTTAAGAAACAGCTTGGCTTAATGGGATGTAAAGTTTTGATAAAACACATTAAGTTAGCATAGTATATAATAATCCCCTCCGCGGGTCTGAAAAAATAACTGTGTAAACGCGAATAATCCCGAAAAACATACCAAAGC
>ULUA01014128.1_pt1 | contig 17808 bp, 9 predicted proteins | sample 1958081 | NCBI WGS metagenome assembly ULUA01 (sample SAMEA4835748, study PRJEB28245) | human gut metagenome | biome: gut microbiome; material: fecal sample | place: Denmark | collected 2008
TCCGGCAGTCCTGTTGTTGTTTCACCGACAACCTCGATAAGTGCGGAAGACCGTTTCAGAATGGCTATGGAGGCATACAGCAAGGCGGAAGAGAACACCGAAGATGTTTTCCTTTACGTTACCTTCAGAAATACAGTAACGCCCGAAGAAATGCAGAGCATTTTAGCTAAGGCAGACAGCAAGGGCAACATCCGTGTTACAGAGGTTTATCTTTCCGATAACACAAAGGTAAAGGGCAGCGAGGCTATCGCCGCATTGTTCGAGGAGAACGCTAAGGATATTACGGCAGTAAAGGTATATTGCCCCGGCAACTTCCTGATAAAGCTGACAGCGCTTGACGGCGTTTACCTTGTCGAAACAGAAGATTCCTTCTCAAAAGATGATTTTTCTGCGATAGATACAAGCAGCGAGTACGATTACTACCCCGACTACAGCACAACCGAGCCGGTCACACCGCCCGACGCTGTTCCCGGAGATACGACTAACGTAGCCGAGTAAAAACTTTTCCCTATATATTATAATAGTATACCGCCTGTAAGACTTAACGGTTTTACAGGCGGTTTTTTTGCATTTTGCAAACGCCGTGTAATCGTTTTAACAAAATTTGCGGATAAGCCTGTTTGGCTATTGACTTTTTCCGTGAAAACCATTACAATATGATTGACACAATAAAAAACGGCTGTCCGCATATCAAAAAAACGGGCAGTCAGAAAAGAAAGGTACCTATGAAGAAAAGAATGCTCGCCGCAATTTTAAGCGGCATAATGGTGATAACGGGAATTTCCGCTTGCTCGGGAAATGCCGCAACATCATCTGAAAACAGCTCGGCTTCAACAACAACAGCTACTACAACAACTAACACAACGAAAGCCGAAACAACAGCGGCAACCACCACAACAAAGGCGGAAACGACAACCACGACCGTCGCAACCACTACAACCACAACGACCGCAACACAGAATCCGGAACCTGCACCTGCCGAAACAAAAGGTGACTCTGTTCAGTTCTCGCAGAACTTAATGCCTGGCTGGAACCTCGGTAATCAGCTTGAGTCAAACTCCGACGGAACACCGAGTGAAACAGCGTGGGGCAACCCCGTAATTACCGAAAATCTCATCAAGCAGGTAAAGGCACAGGGCTTCAAGTCTATCCGTATTCCCGTATCATATCTTTCGAAGATAGGCGCAGGTCCTAATTACACTATCGACTCAAAGTGGCTCGACAGAGTGCAGGAAGTAGTCGATATGTGCATTAATAACGGACTTTATGCTATAATCAACATTCACGGCGACGGCTACTACAGCGTAAAAGGCGGCTGGCTTCTCTGTGGCGAATCCGCTTCCGAGCAGAAGACTATAAAAGCAAAGTACGAAAAGGTCTGGGAGCAGATTGCAAAACGCTTCAAGAACTATGACGATCACCTCGTGTTCGAGTCAATGAACGAAGAGTACGACGGAACATACAACAACCCCAATCCCGAATACTACAACAACATCAACGCATACAACCAGATTTTCGTTGATACGGTAAGAAAAGCAGGCGGCAAGAACAACAACCGTTATCTGCTTATCCCCGGCTGGAACACAGATATAAACTTCACAACAGGCGACAGTGATACATATACGATGGAAGCAAAGTTCGTTATCCCGAATGACAGCAGGATAATGATTTCCGTCCACTACTACACCCCGTGGGAATTCTGCGGAGAAGAAGGCTAGGATACCTTCTATAAATGGGGCGACTCGGTCAAGAAATTTGTAAAGCGCAGACAGAGTGAAACGCTCGTAAACAGACAGTTCGATAAACTCTACAATGCGTTTATCAAGAATGGTTACGGCGTTGTAATAGGCGAGTACGGCTCAATTGACAGAACGCACAAGGATAAGAGCAATACTACATACCGTGCTTATTTCGCAGAGTATGTGAATTATGCCGCTCATCAGAGAAATATAGTTACTGTTTACTGGGACAACGGTTATAACGGTAAACACGGCTTCGGCTTATTCGACCGCACAAAGTGTACAGTAACACAGCCCGAAATAATCAAGGGTATAATAAACGGCGCAAAGGCGACAAAAGCACCCGCCGCACCTACAGAATAAATTTAGCCGAAGACTGAAAAAATTTGTATAATTTTCCGCTTGCTTTTTCGGAAGAAATGTAGTATAGTAGTCTTTACAAAAAGAAGAAAGGAATGATACTTATTATGAAGAAATTAACCTCTGCGGTTACAGCCGCAGCAATGTCGATATTACTGGGTATTACCTGCTTTGCCGAAGAGATCGGCGCAAGCACAGTAGTCGGAGCAAGCAGTGGCAACACAAACACAGGCGTTCAGTTCGACCCGACAATATATATTGTCTGCGGTGTTGCTCTTGCAGTTGTTATCGCCGTAGGCATTATAACAGCCGTACTCAGTAAGAAGAAAAAGAATAAGTAATTTCTTTGCGAGCCTCCCACACAGGAGGCTCGTTTTTTCTATGTCACATATTATAATATGTGCTGTATAAATAAATTTTCGCAGACACCCCCGAAAACACTTTTTTGTGTCGATAAGGAGGTAATATTTTCGTGAGTGCATCAGTGCAACTTCACTGACATTGACCCTTCAAAAAACGCACTATCCCTCGAAAAGCACCACCTCACTCACTTCTTTTCAAAGCACTGTTTGTTTCGCATTTGCACTATCCCACTCGCTTTTCGTAGGGGAGCGAGCTTGCTCCTCCCGTTGCACCAATTCCCTCGCTCCGCACCAACCATCCCAAAACCGCACTATCCGACAAAAAGAACTATCGGTAGCTTGCTATTATAGGCAAAGCTGAATGATATAACAGAAGCATATCCAAATAAAAGACTTTTCCCACAATCTGCGAGCCCCCCACACAGGAGCCTCGTTCTTCTTTTCACAATATCACCATAAACTTTCAGCAAAGCTACACCATATCCCCCTGTTTATCAGCATAAAATGGAAAATATTCGCTTGACTTTTTGTGCTTTTTGGGATATACTATATTGTGTACAAAGAAACAACAGTACATCTCAGGCGACAGCAGTACAACGTTACTCTACTGTCGCACGGAGGGTAAAAATGAAAAGATACGCAGTCACTTTGTTTATTGCGGCGCTTGCTTTAGCTTTGGTGCCGGCTTTAAGCGGATGCGGCTCGGATAACACATCATCGGACAATTCAACACCAGACATAACATCAACAACACCGCAGAGTACCGACTCAGAACCTTCGTCACAGCAGACAACGGTATCGGATATAATATCGCACCCCGAAAGCTCTGATAACAGCAGTACAATAAATGACCTTCGCACTCAGATAGTATCAACCGCCGAGGCTCTTGTCGGAATTGATTATGTCAGCGGTATGGCAACGCCTGAGCAGGGCTTCGATAATTCGGGACTTATATATTATGTCCTTCGTGAAAACGGCTTTATCAATTGTCCGAGAGGAACAGCCGCACAGAAAGAAATGGGTACAACCGTACCGCTCAGCGAGATTGAGCCGGGCGACATCCTTTTCTTTACCGATAAAGATTCAGAAACAGGCGAGAAGATCGACTTCGCCGGAATATATACAGGCAACGACCGACTTATTTACAGCCCTTATCCGGGTGAAAAAGTAAAGTTCGCCGACCTTAACAGCTCTTATTGGCAAAACTGCTTCAGCTGCGCCGTAAGAGTTGCTTAAAACCGATTATGACATTGTCCTTCATATAAAACTACAGGAATGCCGTCTGCTTTGCAGACGGTGTTTTTGTATATTTTGGAAAACAATCACGAAGAGAATCGATTTTGTTACCCTTTTGTAACCGTTGTAACCGTTTTGTAACCATTTGTAACCAAATTGTTACCGTATTGTAACCGAATTTTAATTGAATTTCGGATTTTTTGTGATATACTTAAATCAAGGCGTGAATATCATAACCGCCGCCGCAGAAACGGTAAATTTGCCGATATTACGGCGGACGATTGAAATTGACGCTTGAATTAAAGTTTCCCTCATTCCCAAACAGATTTGAAGTATCCCGTAAAAACACATCAGCATCTGAAAAAGTCGCACTATCGCTTCCTTTTATATCACGAAATATAAGTTGACTGTTTTTTCATCGTTATAAAATCACTTCCGCAATTTTTCGAAATATTCTCAACCTTTTATTGCTGCTTGACAGCAAAATTCTCCTCACATATAGACTTTACCCCGTCGCTTTCCGATGGGGTAAAATCTTTTTTATTTAATTGCTTTTTGGCTTGATTTTCATTGTTCAAACTGTTACAATAAGACTAACAATTCATATTCAGCTTTGAAGCCGAAAGGAAACACAGATATGAAAAAACGCAGAATTTTATTCAACGATAACTGGAGATTCACCCTCACAGAACCGGACAGTGACGGAAAGACGCTTGAAAACGCACATTGGTATAATGTTGAGATACCGCACGACTGGCTTATAGGCGATACGGCAAATCTCTATAAGTCCGGCTGTGGCTGGTACGAGAAGTATTTCACCGTAGACGCTCTCGGAGAGGACGATTGCTATATCCTGATTTTTGACGGAGTATATATGGATACTACCGTTTATGTAAACGATAAGGAAGTCGGCAAGTGGAAGTACGGCTATACATCCTTCAGCTTTGATATAACCGATGCTCTGAAAAACGGCGAAAACCGCATTTTAGTCAGAGTAAACCATAAATCCCCGAATACCCGCTGGTACAGCGGATCCGGAATATACAGAAATGTGTGGCTCAGAAAGACCTCACGCCGTCACATCGTTGAAAACGGCGTCTATATCAGCGCAAAGTGCAGTGATACAGACCGCAGAGAACACGGCAAATGGAAGACTACTGTACAGATAAGCCTTTCCAACACGGTCTGCGGCTTGATTTCATATACATTAAGAGATCCCGAGAACAGAGAGGTTTACGTTTGTGAACGCAGACTTTGCGGCAAGAACGATAAGCTGGTTTTCTATATGGATGCTCCTAAATTATGGGATATAATCACACCCAATTTATATACCCTGTCCGTGATACTTTATGACGATAACGGAAACAGGCTTGATGATACCGTTGAAAAATTCGGCTTCAGAACCACAAAATTCAGCGCAAACGAGGGCTTTTTGTTAAACGGTATGCACCTTAAGCTGAACGGTGTTTGTATGCACCATGATTTAGGCGCACTCGGCGCTGCGGTAAATTACGATGCTACCCGCCGACAGCTTGAAAAGCTGAAGAATATGGGCGTAAACGCTATCCGCACCAGCCATAACCCTCCGTCAAGAGAGCTTATGGAGCTTTGCGATAAAATGGGCTTCCTCGTTGACAGCGAAATATTCGATATGTGGGAGCTTGCCAAGAATGAGAACGATTATCACCGTTTCTTCCCCGACTGGTATAAGAAGGATGTTGAAGCGTGGATAAAACGTGACCGTAATCACCCGTCGGTTATAATGTGGAGCATAGGCAACGAAATATACGATACGCATAAAAGCCCCAGAGGACTTGAGGTTGCTAAGATGCTTTGCGAGGAGGTCGAAAAGAACGACCCTATGCACAATGCCCCGCCCACGATAGCCTCAAACTATATGCAGTGGGAAAACGCACAGAATGTAGCTGATTATCTGAAACTGGCAGGCTATAACTATACGGAAAAGCTGTATGACGAGCATCACGAAAAGCATCCCGACTGGGTCATTTACGGCAGTGAAACCGCCTCGACGGTACGCTCAAGAGGCATATACCACTTCCCCTATGATACAGGCTTACTGGTATATGACGATCTGCAATGCTCCGATCTCGGAAACAGCGTTGTAAACTGGGGAGCATCTCCGCTCAGATCCTTCGCTATGGATGCCGCCGCAGAATATTCTATGGGACAGTTCGTATGGACAGGATTTGACTATATCGGCGAGCCTACCCCCTACAATACCAAGAATTCGTACTTCGGCATCATAGATACCGCAGGATTTGAAAAAGACTCGTTCTGGTTCTATAAATCGGTATGGGATATAGCCGAGGAAGAATCCTTCATTCACGTTTCCCCTTGCTGCTGGGATTTCAACGAGGGTCAGCTTATAGACGTGCTTGTTTATTCCGACCTTCCGTTTATCAGACTTCATTACTGCGGAGAGATGTATGACGGCAAGGTGATAGATCACCTCACGGAAGACAAGCTCTGCGCCCGCTTCAAAGTGCCGTTCCATAAGGACAAGCCCCTTGCGGTAAGAGGCTATCTCAGCCCCGACTGCGATGCTGACGATTACGAAAAGGAAACGGTTCTTTTCACCTCTCTTGATCCTCACAGCGTGAATATGACTCCCGATGTGAGTGAAATAGCGGCTGACGGAAGATCGCTTGCGTTTATTACCGTAACCGTTGACGATATAATGGGACAGGAAGTTCAGAATGCGGTAAACAGAATAAAGTTCACAGTAAAAGGCGCAGGCAGACTTGTAGGACTTGATAACGGCGACAGCACCGACTATGACAGCTATAAGGGCAAACACAGAAAGCTGTTCTCCGGAAAGCTTCTTGCGATAATCGAATCCACCTTTGAAACAGGCGACATAGTTATAACCGCCGAAAGTGAGGGCCTGAAGCCTAAAACGATAACTATAAAAGCGGTAGCCCCCGAAACAGAGCCGCAGGGAGTAAGCGTTGTTACTCAAAACGCATTCCCCGCAGTAACCACGCCCTACACAAATGAAATTCCCGTAAGAAAAATCGACCTTTTCGACAGTGAGCCTCGTACACTGACAAAGGAACGTGATACTGCCGAAATTTCGGTAAAGATATTCCCCGAAAACGCAACCTTCCGTGACATAGAGTTCAAATGCTGTACCGATAACGGAGTTGAGATAAGCTTTGCAAAGGTAGTTTCGTTTGACGGAAATACGGCAACACTGAAAGCCTTCGGCGACGGCAAATTCCGCCTTAGAGCATATTCAAAGAACGGTACCGACATTCCGAAGATTATCTCCGAGCTTGAATATACGGCAGAAGGACTCGGAAAAGCGGAAAAGGATCCTTATATCTTTGTTGCCGCCTGCCTTTGCGATTTCTCGAATGTTCCCGTTATCACGATAGACAGAGGTTCGCTCGGCGGCTTTAACGGAAGAACGACAGTCGGCTTCAGCACCGTTGATTTCGGCGGCGGCACAAAGAAGATTACGATAAGTGTCGGAAACAGCGGCGGCGGTGAAGATTATCCCGTAGAGTTGTATCTCGGCGATGCCGATAACGGCGGCAGATATATCGGCACATTCGCAATAAAGAATAACGGCGGCTGGGACAGAGCATACCCCCAGACCTTCGACTTGCCGTGCAGAATAAGCGGAACGCACGACATCAGCTTTGTTATCAATAATTCCTGCATATTCGGCGGCTTTGAGTTTGAAAAGTACGACCGTACCTATGCGGAAAACTCTGCGGCAGACAACGATAATCTGTACGGCGATGATTACAAGGTAAACGGCTCGTGCGTTGAGGAGATAGGCAACAACGTTGTTATCGAATTCAACGACCTCGATTTCGAAGGCGGTACGGATAAGATAACCGTTACAGGCAGAACACCGCTCGATAACTGCACGATCCAGCTCAGAGTAAATGATGAGAACGGCGGCCAGACCACCCGTCTGCTCGAATTCCCCCACGCAGACGAGTACACGCCGGTAACGTTTGACATCGAGCATATCGCAGGCAAGAACAACATTGCATTCGTATTCCTGCCCGGCACACAGTTCGATATGAAGTCGTTCAGATTCACAAAAACCGAAGAATAAACCGATTCTTATTAAATCGCCACGGTGATACTATCGTTTGTGCCAAGCACCATCACCCTTGCCTCCCCTCGAAAAAGGGGAGGTGGCACGGCTACTACAACAAGTTCTGCATTTATCGGTATATTAGTTAGAAATCCGGCTTTTATAAATCACTAATATTTCCAAGCCGTGACGGTGGGGATTGAATTTGACAGAACTTCTATCCCACTCGTTTTTCGTAGGGCGAGCGTCTGTGTGTGCTTGGTTGGCTTTGCGTCCTTGCAAAGCCCTTGGGCACACACGCTTAAGGCATCCTTGCCTTGCTTGCCCCTCCCGTTGCATCGAACCTCTCAATCCCCACAATCATTACAAAAGAACAATAATCCCTTCGCCTCGCACCATCACCCTTGCCCTATGAACGCTCTGTTGGTTTCGCACTATCCCTCGAAAAGCACTATCACCCTTGCCTCCCCTCGAAAAAGGGGAGGTGGCACGGCTGTAGAGTTTTTTCGGCTTGCTGTACAGTATTCAGATAGTCTTACCTTTATGATTCTGAAACAATTCCAAGCCGTGACGGTGGGGATTGAAATTGATAGAAGCACTACCTTAAAAAATTCTAAGCTTTAACAATCCCCACCATAATTGCTTAGCAGTTGTTTCCCTAAACGCTTTGGTTCTCTCCCTCTTTCATATTGACAAGTGTACCCATTCGAATAGCGAACCCGAGAAGTGCTGTCCGACAAAAAGAACTATCGGTAGCTTGTTACCAAAGATAAATACTAAAAAGCCACGGCATCCACCGTGGCTTCAGTCTGTCGAAAAACCTCCTGCTTATCTAAAAATGGGTGTCGCTTATTGCTTGCTCTGTTGGTTTTGCAGCGTGCAAAACTTTTGGCAAGCAACCAAAGCATCCTTGCTTTGGGGCGGAGCCCCCGTACAGGTCATCAGCCATTTGTGCCACTGCATCGTGCAGTGGCTTTGTGTGGCTGACTGCAAGCATCCTTGCTTGGACTAGGGGCGGTAGCCCCAGTAAAATCCCCCTTTCCCGGGGAAAGGGGGCAGGGGGATAGGGATAGTGAGTTAGAAGTTTGTTTCAAAAATAAACTTTTTCTACAATCTGAAGCCACGGCATCCGCCGTGGCTTTTCCCGCTCACCAACTAAAAACTACCTCTTTTTCCCAACCCAACTATCATTTACACCCCTTCACTATAGACTTTTTGTGAAAAACGTGCTATAATATAAACGATTATAAACAACTGCACCGTGTTTTAATGCTTTGACAACGCAAGCGGTCAGACACAAGGAGGTGTTCGGAGCAGATGACTTATGAAAAGTCCTGCGGCGGTATTGTTTACAGAAAATTTCACGGCAATACGGAAATATTGCTTATAAAGCACATCAAGTCGGGCTACTGGTCTTTCCCGAAAGGACACGTTGAAAACGGCGAAACCGAAGAAGAAACCGCAAAACGTGAAATAAAGGAGGAAACCGGCATAGACGTTTATATTGACTCGGGCTTCAGAGAAACGGTTACATATTCGCCACGCAAGGACGCAAAAAAGGAGGTTGTGTATTTTGTCGCCCGTGCAAGAAATTATGATTACACCCCCCAGCTTGAAGAAATTTCTGAGATACGCTGGGTAGGCATAGGACAGGCGCATAACCTGCTCGTCTATGACAACGACAAGCTGATAGTAAATAAGGCAAAGAGCTTTATCGCACTTATGAAATGAAGAAATTGTGTTTTGAGTAAAAAGTAAAAGAAGAAAATACGAAAGGAAACCCCACATGACATACGAACAGGCATTTGAATACGTCGGTTCTTTCACAAAATCCGGTACGCCTGTAAAGGACCTTCTAAGATTTGTTATTCTTATGAGGCTTCTCGGCAATCCGCAAAACGAGCTTAAAATAGTTCACGTTGCAGGAACAAACGGAAAAGGCAGCGTATGCGAATATATAAGCAACGCTGTAAAAGCCGACAACAAGAGCGTAGGAAAATTCACATCGCCCTATATTGATTGCATTGAAGAACGTATACAGGTAAACGGCAAATATATCTCACGTCCTGCCTTTGCGCTTCTTTGCGAGCAGGTGAAAAAGGCAGTCGAACAGACAGGCTTTGACGGATTCTCACAGTTTGAGATACTTTGCGCTATTGCTCTGCTTTATTTCTATAAGGAGCAGGTAAACGTTGCCGTTATAGAAACAGGTATAGGCGGACTTCTTGACTGCACTAACGTTGTAAATCCCATTGTAAGTGTGATCACAGCGGTAGATTTCGACCATACCGATGTGCTTGGCGATACGCTTACCGAAATAGCACGTCACAAGGCAGGCATAATAAAGCCGTCCGTTCCGTGCATAGTATATCCGGAACAGGCAAAAGAGGTAATGCGTGTCATTGATGATAAATGCCGTGAGTATAACTGCGAAGAAATTATCCCCGATATGACAAGAGTGCAGATGCTCCATATGGATATTACCGATGTGTTCTTTTCGTACAAGGGTATGAATTATCATCTCATTATGTCCGGTGAACATCAGATAAAAAATGCACTGTGCGCCATAGAGGCCTGCCGTATACTGAATATAGAGTACAGCAGTGTGTTCACAGGACTTGAAAGATCCGCCCTCAGAGCCAGAATGGAGGAGGTAAGCGTGAACGGCGCTGCCTGCATCATAGACGGCTCGCACAACCCCTCCGCAATGAGAGCCGCCGAAAAACTGCTGAGCTGCGACAAAAGAAAAATACACGGCGTAGTCGGTATGATGGCAAATAAGGACTGGCAGACCGCCCTTAAAATAATTCTTCCCCGCTTCGAAGATGTAATATTCGTTGACGGCTTTATGCCCGGCTGCGTACCCGCTTCTCAGCTTACACGCTTTGCCATAGAGCAGGGAGTACGTGCTACCGCCTGCGGCGACCTTAACAGCGCAATATCACAGGCAACGCTCAAGGCAGGAACAAAGGATATAGCAATGATAACAGGCTCGCTCTACCTTGCCTCCGCCGCAGAAAAGATAATCAGCAAGTAAATACGATTAAAGCCGCCCGATAACCGAGCGGCTTTATAAAAACAAAAAGCCGACCCCGAAAGGTCGGCACAATATCCACATAGCAACTTTACCTGTAAGCCGAGTTTTGTCGTGTGCGATCATCTATCTACGCCCTGCGTCGCCGCAGACCTCAAGCCACCTTAAATCGGGACCGCCGAGCAGACGGTTTACCCCCGAAACCAATCGGTGTTGCATCGGATAGGGTTTACAGACAGGAACAGTCGCCTGCCCCGTGGTGAGCTCTTACCTCGCCTTTCCACCCTTACACTGTAAAAACAATGCGGTATATTTCTGTTGCACTCGCCCTGGAGTCGCCTCCGGCTGCCGTTAACAGCTACCCTGCTCTGTGATGCTCGGACTTTCCTCACGGTTTTCACCCCGTGACCGCACAGTAAAGTTGCGATAGTTATTGTATCATTTTGTGTTGCATTTGTCAATACAAAACCCCCGATTATTGCCTTATTTCAAGGAGTAAAAGCATATTATGACCGTAAAGCCGAATATAAAAAAGAACTTCAATATAACATGGTTGCTCCTGTACGGCGCAGGACTTATCACTGTCGGTATACTTGTACTTGTAAACGGAAAAATAGTGGTAGAGCCTGCCGCAAGGCTTGGCGGTATCTTTATCGTTGCAAACGGTATCCACCGCCTTATCGGTGCCTACGCAAGACATCAGCGACTGCCCGTGTTCAGCGGTGTCGGAAACATTATTATAGGACTAATATCCGTTTTCTTTCCAGCCGCTACTCTTGCGCTTCTGTCGTTTATATTCTCACTTTACGTTTTTCTTAATGCCCTTGTAAAATTCATCGACTTCGGCACAGCCCTTAAAAATGCCGTTCCCGATGCGTTCTATGACTTTTTTTCGGGAATATTCTTCACCGTTTTCGGCATTATTATGCTTTTCGGCACCCTTATGGGAAGTCAGGGTATGCTTGTTGTCATCGGACTATATTGCATAATTTACGGTGCAGGCGAGCTGAGGCTGTTTATCCGTGAGGCCGCTCCGAATAAAGCCAAAGGCATTATCCGCCGCAGGATACGCTTTTCACTTCCGCAGGTCATAACCACGTTCATACCGCTGAAAACCTTGCGCAGCTATACCGAGCGACTTGATTCCCGTGAGATAGATATTGAAAAACTGCAAAACGAGGAGCGTTACGAAAACAGCGGCGACACCCCCGATATTCACGTCCTTATCCACGTCAGCGCCGACGGAGTAGGCTCTATAGGACATTGCGACCTTGTGCTGAACGGCACGGTATTATCCTACGGAAATTACGACAAAGCGTCCGAAAGGCTTTTCGGAGGCATCGGTGACGGTGTGCTTTTCAAAGCGGACTTTGACAAGTATATAAATTTCTGCGTCTATCACGATTTGCAGATGGTGTTTGACTTTGGCATAAAGCTGTCGGAAAAACAGCTTGCAAAAGTCAGAAAAGGCATAGCAAAGCTTGAACGAAACATCACCCGCTGGAAACCGCCCTATCAGCTTGCAACCGAAAACAGCCCCACCGCCGATATTGCGGATTTTGACGATTATTGCAGTTCGCTGTGGAACGGCACACACGCACGGTTCTATAAGTTTAAAAGCGGCAGATTCAAGACCTATTTCGTTATGAGTACAAACTGCGTTTTCCTTGCGGACTATATACTCAGCAAGGCAGGAACCGATATAGTAAAGACCGCAGGCATAATCACCCCCGGCGATTATTACGATTATATGCAGAGCGAATATGCCCTCCCCGGCGGAATAGTCATAACCCGTGACATTTACAGTAAATATAATGTTTCGCCGACTGAAACTTAAGTGAAAATCCTTGAACTTGACACGATAGTGTGATATACTACAATAGGACAAGAATTTACATTTACGGGCAATATAAAAATACCCCCCGCATAAAGAAAGGACATACTATGAAGTTAAATATCAGGTTAACAGCGGCAATACTTGCCTGTGCGTCAATTCTGACGTCGGCTTCCGCCTGCTCATCACAGAATACAAGCTCCGCTACGGACAGCAAAAACGAAAGCAGTATAACGGAAAGCTCCGTTACAGAAAGCAAGGATAATACAAAAAGCGATACGACAAGTGATAATTCATCCGCAACTTCAGAAAGCACAGCTTCTTCCGATGAATCATCGTCCGAAAACAAGAAGCCTGTCGGCGTTGACGGCGTTCAGACAAACGGCCAGCTTGTAGTTGACATAGACGGTCATACATGGGGCATCTCCCTTTACGGCGGCGGCGACGGCGCAAACTATGCGTCATACCTCAACGAGTTCAAGGAAAAGGTAGGCTCATCGGTAAATGTATTCAATATGGTAGTGCCTACAGCAGGCGCATACTACCTCCCCGAAGGCTACGAAAAATACAACGCAAGCCACAGAGATTCGATAAACAGCATTGCAAACAAGCTGGTGAACGTGATAAACGTTGACGGATACGCCGCACTTGAGGCGCACACAAACGAGTACATCTATACCCGTACCGATCATCACTGGGAACCCCTCGGCGCATATTATGCGGCAAAGGCTTTCTGTGAAATGGCACAGGTACCCGTAAAGGAGCTTTCGACCTACAAGACGGAAACGATAGAAGGCTTTGTCGGAACAATGTACGCATTTACCGAGTATAACGAGCGTATCAAGAACGACCCCGACACCTTCACCTACTATATCCCCTCTACAGATTACACCGCCACCTATTATACCACCGACTTCAAGGCTGACGAGCAGTTCACACAGTTCCACAGCATATTTGTAGATCAGCCCGCAAGCGGCGCATATTCGACCTTTATGGGCGGCGATCAGAAGATAGTAAAGATAGAAACCGCAAACAAGAACGGCAGAAAGCTCTGCATCTTCAAGGACAGCTACGGCAATGCCGAAGTTCCCTTCTTTATAGATTCCTTTGAGGAAATCTACGTTTGCGACATCCGCTACTTTGACCTTTACGCACCCGACTTTATTAAGGATAACGGCATTACCGACGTTCTGTTCACAATGTGTACATTCTCCGCTGTCGGTGAAAATGCAGAAGGTATAAAGAACAACCTGCTTTCAAAGTAAATCTCTGACAGGTTTTCTGAAAGGAGGAGCAGTATGAAAAAGCTCCCGAAGATAACAGCACTTATATTGACATTATCGCTCGCCTGCGGATGCTCGGAGGTTTTCCCCAACAGCAACGCAAGCGGCAAGGACACATCGGCATACACCCTACCACCCGACCCCGTATCATCGGAAGCTCCTTCGGACACCGAAAGTGAAGAAACCGAACAGCCCGATATCTCCGCTCCCGAAACGTTACAGCCGGATACTTCTGCCGAAGAAACCTCCGCTCCCGAAACAGACGGCACTTCTGCCGAAGAAAGCTCCGCCCCCGCAAGCAACAGCGATATAAACAGCTACAGGGCGATAGGCGACAACGGCATATTAGTCGCAGGAATGGATAATCACTACCGTGGAATTATGTTCTATGGCGGTACATACGGCTACTGCGACCAATATATGACCGATGTAAAGGCGTTCCAGTCGGCACTTCCCGAAGTAACGGTATATTCTATGGTAATACCGACATCTGTCGATTTCTACAATCCGACCGAATACAAGGGCTACACTGAGCTTCAGAAGGATAAGATAGATTATATCGAAAGCGGACTTAAAAGCACAGGCGTTACAAATGTCAGCGTGTATGATACTCTGTCAAAGCACACCTCAGAGGAGATATACTCAAGGACGGATCACCACTGGATGCCACTCGGCGCATATTATGCCGCACAGGTGTTCTGCAAAACGGCAGGTGTAAAAGTGCCGGATATAAAGAATTACCGCAAGGAAACCTGCGGCGGTTATGTCGGCTCGATGTATTATTACTCTTCCGACGAACACCTTAACAATGACCCCGAAACCTATGCGGTCTACTATTCTCCGAACGAGGATAAGCTGAAAACCACATATTACGACCGTTATTACAGCAACGGCTATTACAGCAACCTTTTCCTTTGCGACAACGCAAGCTATTACTACCTGTCGTTTTTAGGCAGTGACGATCTCATCGCCCATATAAAGACCAACGCAAAGACAGGCAGAAATCTGGTCGTTATCAAGGAAAGCTACGGCAACGGGCTTATCCCGTTCTTCACTGAGAGCTTTGATAATATCTATGTGCTTGACCTGCGCTACTGCGAGGTAAACGCAATAAAATTCTGTAAGCAGGTCGATGCGACCGATCTGCTGTTTGCAAACTGCGCCTATACCGTTGCAGGCGGCAACTGCGACTATTTCTCATATATAAGAAACATTTAAAAAGTGTTTTTATATTCACTATTTCAATGATTGTAATCCCGGCTTCTGTGAAGCCGGAAAGGGTCGCAGGGGCGTCAGCCCCCGACTTATCCCCAGCACGGATGCCGGGCGTGTATGCCCAAGGGCTTGCAAGGACGCAAAGCCAACCGAGCATACACAGCCTTTCACGGGGGAAAGGGGGTCAGGGGGATAGGGATATAAAAAGCACTTCAATGAGATAATTGATAATATGATTTAATTGCTTGAAATAAGGACACACCTATGAAAGAACTTGAATACCCCTTCGACAGCGGTTATCTGCTGAAAAAGAAACGCTCTATAAAAAGACAGCTCCTGTCAGACGGCAGTGTGCGTATAAAGAAAAAAATCGCCGTTCTCGGCGGCTCAACCACGAACGATATAATAAATATGCTCGAATTATTCCTGCTGAACTACGGCATCGAGCCGACCTTCTATGAGTCGGAGTACAACCGTTACTGGCAGGATGCGGTATTCGGAAATGAGGAGCTCGACAACTTCTCACCCGACCTTATTTTCGTTCACACATCAAACCGCAATATTCTGAAATATCCTGCGATAACCGACAGCAAGGAGCAGACAGACGCTCTTTTTGCCGAGCAGATGAAATATTTTGAAACGATGTGGGAAAAGATAGCCGAGCGCTACCACTGCCCCGTGATCCAGAATAACTTCGAACAGCCGTATTTCAGACTTATGGGCAACCGTGATGCGTTTGACTGCCGAGGCAGAGTGAATTTCATAAACAGGCTGAACACAGCATTTGCCGATTATGCCGCATCGCACGAGAGTTTTTATATCAATGATATAAACTATGTCAGCGCCTGCTACGGTCTTGACAAGTGGAGCGAGCCGTCCTACTGGCACCTGTACAAGTACGCAATGTGCGTTCCTGCGATACCCGACTTTGCTTTCAACTTAGCGGCAATAATAAAGTCGGTATTTGGCAAGAACAAGAAAGCGCTTGTACTCGACCTTGATAATACATTATGGGGTGGAGTTGTCGGAGATGACGGCGTTGACGGCATCGAAATCGGACAGGAAACTCACATGGGACAGGTCTATGCCGAATTTCAGAAGTATCTCGGACTTGTGAAGGATACAGGCGTAATGCTGACCGTCTGCTCTAAGAACGATGAAGAAAACGCCCTTGCAGGTCTTAATCACCCCGAGGGCAGTTTAAAACCCGATGATTTCATAATGATAAAGGCAAACTGGGATAACAAGGACAGAAACATCGAGGCAATAGCGACAGGACTTAACATCGGACAGGATGCGCTCGTATTCCTTGATGATAACCCAGCCGAGCGTGCGATAGTTTCCGCACAGTTGCCTACAGTAGCCGTTCCCGAAATGGAGCGTCCGGAGGATTATATAAGAGTGGTAGACCGCTCACGCTTCTTTGAGATAACCGCTTTTTCAAGCGATGATTTAAAGCGTAACGAAATGTACAAGGAGAATGCGGTAAGAGTCGCACAGCAGGCACAGTTCACCGACTACGGCGAGTATCTTCACAGTCTTGAGATGGTGGCTGTGATAGATGACTTCCTGCCTGTCTATCTCCCCCGCATAACACAGCTTACAAACAAGAGCAACCAGTTCAACCTCACCACAAAGCGTTTTACGACCGCAGAAATGGAGCAGGTATTCGCAGATGACAGCTATATCAGGCTGTACGGCAGGCTTGCCGATAAGTTCGGTGACAACGGCATAGTATCGGTAGTTATCGGCAAGGTGAACGGCGATACGCTCGACATAGATTTATGGCTTATGAGTTGCCGTGTGCTTAAGCGTGATATGGAATACGCAATGCTCGACAATCTCTGCGACAGAGCAAAACAGCGTGGACTTAAGACGGTAAAGGGATATTATTACCCCACCGCAAAGAATAAAATGGTGAAAGAGCTGTACGGCGACTTCGGCTTTACGAAGGTCAGCGAGGACGCAGACGGCAACACCGTATGGGAGCTTTCGCTTTCGGGCTACGAGCCTAAAAACAAGTATATTACTGTAGAAAGGAACAAGTAAAATGAGCGAGCAGGAAATTTACGAAAGATTAAACGAGGTTTTCAGAAACGTATTCGACGATGACGATATCGAGGTCGAAGCAGGCACAACAGCAGATGATATAGAGGACTGGGACAGCCTCGAGCATATCAACCTCATCTCCGCTGTAGAAGACGAATTCGGCATCCGTTTCAAGATGGGCGAGGTTTCTTCGATGAAGAACGTCGGCGAAATGGTCGATATAATAAAATCCAGAGCCTAATGGCGAGTCGCCGCTGACAATTCCGCCTGCGGCTGTGAGCTGCCTCAAATTCCGCCTTTGGAATTGTCGGCGGTCAGCTAAAGTTAGTTGAACGGCGGGGTTACGCAAAGCAATAATTTGAATATGCGGCGGTCACGGTGGTATGCTGTGGGTGCTTTTTACGGCTGTGAGCCGCTTCAAATTCGCCGTTCCGACGGATTAATCATGGCTCAACCACCGTTACCGGCGGAGTTACACAAACCAATAAAGCAGATAAACGGTCACAGCGGCAAGCTGTGACCGCTTTTTTATATTATTATCACCCCCCTTCTCCACCGCATAACCTCCCAAACCCGCACTATCCCTTGCTTTGCACCACCACACTTGCCTCCCTTGTCAAA
>ULUA01037793.1_pt1 | contig 17425 bp, 17 predicted proteins | sample 1958081 | NCBI WGS metagenome assembly ULUA01 (sample SAMEA4835748, study PRJEB28245) | human gut metagenome | biome: gut microbiome; material: fecal sample | place: Denmark | collected 2008
CAAATTTTTAGCGGTGTCCAGAAAACTGGGTACATATCATAAACAAAGGTAAGATTTCTCTTGATTGATATTCACTCTCATATCATTTCCGGAATAGATGACGGCAGCAAGGACGAGGCAATGAGCCTGAAAATGTTGCAGAAGGCTGTGGCTTCCGGTACGACTTCCATTTTTGCAACGTCGCATTTGCTACAGGCTGCACACAATCCTGCATGGCAGAATTTTTTAGTTGGTGCAGAAAGGCTGCGCCAGCTGGCGGGTGAGCACAATTTACCGCTGGCGATTTATTCCGGCTGTGAAGTGTTTATGGATTGGGATTTGCTGGACATCATTGCTGAGAATGGCAGCTTTTGCCTGAACGGTGAAAATTTTGCTGCAGCGAGGGTCAGTTATATCCTGGTGGAGTTACCTATGTATTTCATACCGAATTATGCTGATGACTTTTGGTATGAACTGCGGTTGAAGGGGGTTGTGCCGATTTTAGCACATCCGGAGCGTTATACTGAGTTAATGGCGAAGCCGGACCTGCTGTTGCGTTGGCGACGTGAGGGCTTGCTGCTGCAATGCAATATTGGCAGCTTTGCAGGGAGCTTTGGCGCGCAGGCCGAGCAGGCAGCGAAGCTGCTTTTGGCGAACGGCTTGGTTGATTTTGTGGGCAGTGATGCGCACAGGGACAGTGGGCGCGATACGGATATGCGCGCCGGTGCTGCTGTAATTAGGGAGTTGGCCGGTGAGGCTGTGCTGCAGCAGCTGACGCAGATTAATCCGCAGAGGATTATTGATGGCACTCCTTTGAAGGTTAAGGAACCGCAGCAGTTAATTGCAAAGGAAAGGAAATCTAAGTGGTGGAACAGGTTATTTAAATAATAAATATACCGTTTTTTTTTTTTTGTTTAAAAATTTTTATTAAGGAGTATAAAATGAAAAAGTCATTAGTAGTATTGGCATTGGCGCTGGCTTTAGGGACAGGCAGCGCTGCACAGGCGCAGGTGCAGGATTATGTGATGTGCCCGGGCGATGTACTGCAGGTTGTGGTATATGGTCATGAGGATTTGAGTACACTTGCGGGTAATACGCAGAATTCGCCGTATGTGGTGCGCCCCGACGGCAAGGTGTCCTTCCCGCTGATTGGCGATGTGGATGTTACGGGCAAGACGGTGACGCAGTTCCGTGAGGAGCTGGTGAGCCGCTTCGGTTATTACCTGGTGAAGCCGCAAATCAGTGTGAATGTGGTTAAGCTGGGTACTACGCGTGTGTATGTGCTGGGCGAGGTTAAGCGCCCGGGCCTGTTTGAGCTGGAAAAGAGCCACCGCGTGCTGGATGCACTGGCTAAGGCAGAGGGCTTTACCGAAAAATCTGCCAAGAGGAATATCTTTTTGGTGCGTGCCGGTTCTACCGAGGTGCAGCAGCTGAACATCAACAATTATCTGAGGAAGGCTGACCAAAGCGCGAACCTGGAGCTGCATGAGGGCGACTGCCTGTATCTGACCAGCAACCATAAGGTTATCTTCAGCAAGGATATTATGCCGTTCCTGACCGGTGCATATTACATCAACGAAATTAAAAACGATGATTGAGGAGAATAGATGTGAGTAAGGATTTACATAATGACGAAGAGATTACTATAGACCTGCTGGAAATAGCCAATATTTTGAAGCGCAATGCAGGCAATATCGCCCGCGTTACCGGTATTTTTGTGGTGGCAGCAGGCGTGTACCTGGCTACGGCCACGCCGGTATACGAATCGCAGGCTTTGCTGCGTGTTAAGCAGCCTAAGGGCATTGGCACCAGCCTTTTGGAATCCATGCCGATGGGCAATGCAATGGCCAACACCCAGCTGATGAACACCTATGCGGAGATTTTGAAGAGCCGCAGTGTTGTGGTGCCAGTAATCCAAAAGACGGAGCAGCCTAATAAGGAAGGCAAGTATCCTGCTTATGATGCTTATGTTAAGGGACGTATTACTACTGCGCCCTTTAAGGATACCGAAATCATGCAGCTGACGGTGCGTGCAAATACGCCGGAAAAGGCCCAGGAGGCTAATAAGCTGATTGTGGACGGCTTTTTGAAGCGTTTGACGGACCTTTCGCGTGACCAGCAGAAGGCTACCCGCGGCTTTTTGGAGGAGCGTGCTGTAGCTGCCAAAAATGAGCTGCAGACTGCGGAAGATAAGCTGACAGATTATAAGAAGAAAAATAATATTATTGCTCCCGATGATGCTGTGAAGCTGGCGAGCGAAAAGATGAGCATGGTGGATAAGCTGAGCGCGGAAAACAAGGTGGCGCTGGCTACTGCCAATGCGCGCCTGGCAGCGGCTAACGGCCAGCTGCAGGGCGAGGCTGTTTCCATTGCGGATAACAGGACGATTCAATCCTATAATGCGAAGCTGGCAGAGCTGGAGGGCGAGCGCATCAGCTATATGGATAAATATACTGAAAACCACCCGAAGGTGCAGCAGGTGAACCAGGAGATTGCCGGCCTGAAGGCTAAAATCCAGAACGAGATTAACAAGGTTGCCGCTTTGCAGGCTCCCAGTGATAACCCGGTACACCAGCAGCTGCTGGCCAGCAAGTTCAGCAGCGAGGCTGAGGCGAGCGTGGCACAAAGCAATCTGGCTAAGCTGGCGCAGATTGACGGCGAAAACAAGAACGGCTTAAAGGAGCTTTCCGATAAGGAGCAGCAGTTTGTCGGCCTGCTGCGTGATGTGACGGTGGCTAACGAGATTTACGTTATGCTGGCCAAACGCCTGGAGGAAGCCAAGGTTGCAGAAGCAAGCGTTGCTACCGAGGTGCAGGTGGTGGACAGCGGCACGCTGCCGGAAGCCCCTGTGAAGCCGCGTAAGTCGATGACACTGCTTTTGGCAGCACTGCTGGGCATTTTGGCAAGCAGTGGCTTTGTAGTGGTGCGCGAGCTGCTCAACAGAACAATCAAGACTGCCGATGATGTGGCACAATACCTGGATTTGCCGCTTTTGGGCAGTATTCCTGATTTGGAGGATTTGCAGAAGAATATGCAGGAGAAGGATAAAAAACCTGGCTTGGCTGTGAGAATGTGGAGGAAAATATGGAAGGCTTAAAACTGATTGCACATGATGATTTGAAGAACCCGGCGACGGAGGCATACCGTGTTATCCGCACCAGCATCCAGTTTGCGCAGGCCGGTAAGGAGTTGAAGACGCTGGCTGTTACCAGCTGCGTGTCTAACGAGGGCAAGAGCATGACTGCTGCCAATTTGGCGGTGGTGCTGACGCAGGCAGGCAAGAGCGTGCTGCTTTTGGATTGCGATATGCGTAACCCGACTGTGCACAAGAATTTTGGCCTTTCCAATAAGCTGGGCCTTTCCAGCTGCATCAGCATGGACACACCGCTGAGCGCTGCAGTGCAGGCTACGAAGGTGGATAACCTGTATGCGTTGACAAGCGGCGTGATTCCGCCGAACCCGAGCGAGCTGCTGGGCAGCGAGCGCATGCGGGAGCTGCTGCAGGAGGCCAGAGAGATTTATGATTATGTGCTGATTGACCTGCCGCCGGTGCTGCCGGTTGCGGATGCACTGGTTTTGGGTGCTGTGGTTGACGGCGTGGTGTTGGTTATCGAAAGCGGCGAGGTGAAGGTTGACCTGGCGCGCGATGTGAAGAAGCAGCTGCAGCATGCCGGGGCGAATATCCTGGGCGTTGTGCTGAACAAGGTGCGCAGTGAGCACCGTGGCTATGGTTATGGCTATTACTATTACTACGGAAGCAAGGAAGCTGAAAAGTAATAGTGCTTTAGAGACAAAAACGGCATAAATGCGTAGAGACGACGCAAGAGCATAGTTTTGGGGGGATATTATGAAGCGAGGGTGTGTTTGTGATGTTTGTTAAGGAATTGGAACTGCGGCTTATGAAGCTGCTGAATGCGTTTTTGATGACTATGCCTTTTGCTATAGCTTGGTTCGCTTATTATGCTGAGCGCATTGCAGAGCCGTTTTATAACATGGGCAACTGGTTGATAGTAGCTTTGTTTTTTGCACTTTATGTTACTTTTGGCAGAGTGTATGGTGCCTTTTGGATTTCGCTGAACCGTATTTCTGAAAGCGTATATAGTCAGGCATTGGCTGCTTGCATGGCAAACGGTATTATGTATGTTGTTGTTTGTCTGTTGATGCGACGTTTGCCAGATATTTGGCCTGTTTTGGGAGTGTTTGCAGTACAGATAGTGATTTCAACTATTTGGAGTCTGTTGGCACATATTGTTTATTATATCCTGTTCCCTGCTACCAAGACGATTATTGTATATGATGAGCGCCAGGGAATGGAAAAGCTGATTCATGAATATGGCTTCGAAAAGAAGTTTACAGTTATCAAAACCTTGACTGTAGATAACTGCATTAATAACCTGGATTTGCTGAAAAATGCGCAGACTGTTTTTTTGAATGGCGTGCATAGCCATGAACGTAATATTATTTTAAAATATTGTGTTGCCAATAATATTATGATGTACCTTATTCCGCGTATTGGCGATGTGCTGATGAGCGGTGCGCAGCAGATGCATATGTTCCATCTGCCGATGCTGCGCGTGGGCCGTTATAATCCGTCTCCGTGGCATACGATTGCGAAGCGTATCTTCGATGTGGTTTCCGCAGGTGCGCTGTTTCTGGTAATTTCGCCGCTGATGCTGATTACGGCCATAGCTATTAAAACAGATGGCGGCCCGGTGTTCTATAAGCAGCGCCGTTTGACGCAGGATGGCAAAGAGTTCGATGTGCTCAAGTTCCGTTCGATGCGCGTGGATGCAGAGAAGGACGGCGTGGCAAGGCTTTCGACCGGTGATAAGGACGACCGCATTACAAAGGTAGGTCATTTCATCCGCAAGGTACGTATTGACGAGCTGCCACAGCTTTTGAATATCATAGGCGGCAGCATGAGCGTTGTTGGCCCGCGTCCAGAGCGTCCGGAAATTGCCAGCCAAATATGAAACAAGTTGAGAGGATACATTGCAATGAAAAATAATTTTACGGTTATTATTTCAACGTGTGATAAGTTTTCCGATTTATGGGATGCGAATATTCAGCTTTTAAATCAAAATTGGGCTGATAGGAATACAGAAACATTTCTTGTAACAGATAAACATACGGAAAGAAAATTTGAAAATGTAAAGGTTATTGCTGCTGGTGAAGGAACTGAAATTACAGAGAGACTTAAAGCAGTCATGCCGTTTATAAAAACGGAATATATTTTGTTTACATTAGATGATTATTTTTTGACTAAAACAATTCCAACTAAAGTAATTCAAGATGATCTTTGCATTATGTCAAAGCATAAAATTGATTATCTCAGATTGTTTGTTATGACTATGAAGAGCCTTAGGAATAGAAAGGCTATAGAATTAGAAAAAGACATTTTCTTGTTGGACAATAATGCTGGTGATTACATTGTAAGCTTATATGCAGGTATTTGGAGAAAAGATTTTATGGAAAAAACCATCAAAGATACTTTAAATGCTTGGCAGTATGAGGTTGCCTTAACAAAAATGGCTAGAGACTTAAATGCTAGATGTGCGGATAGCAGACGTGGTGAGTTTCCTATTCTTGATGTCATTCGCAAGGGGAAGGTATTGACTCAGGCGAGAAAGTATTTTGCTCAGAATCCAGTTTATGTAGGAAATAGAGAGTCCATGAAATTAAAGGATGAATGGATGTTAGATTTTCGTACTTGGTTACGTGAATGGTTACCGAAGCCTTTATTTAATTTGGCAAAAGCCATTATGAGACGTAGAGGATATAAATTTTTTAGTGATGAATTATGAGGTGTAATTTTATGCGTATTGTGCAAATCAATGGTGGTGCTAAAGGAAGTACGGGTAAAATCATGTTTGGCATAGCTGAGTTGGCAAAAGCACAGGGTTATGATGTTATGTGCGCTTCACCCATTACAACTACAAATCGCGATGCGGGCGAGGGCTGTGGTTATTACCGAATCGGAACGTTCAATAGTCGTCGCATAAATGTTCTACTTTCTCGTATTACAGGGTTTAATGGATGCTTTGCATGGATAGAAACATATAAATTTCTTAAAAAGCTCGATGAATTTAAACCTGATATTATTCACCTGCATAATTTACATGATTCATATATAAATTTGCCTATGTTATTTAATTATATAAAGAAAAATAATGTTTCTGTAGTCTGGACATTACATGATTGCTGGGCCTTTACTGGTCAATGTCCGCATTTTACGATTGCAAAGTGCAATAGATGGAAAACCGGCTGTTATGATTGCCGTCAGTATCATGAATATCCCAGTTCTTTGTATGATAATACTAAAAAAATGTGGCAGCTTAAGAAGCAATGGTTTACGGGAATTAAGAATTTAACAATAGTTACTCCGTCAAAGTGGTTAGCGGGATTAGTAAAAGAGTCATATTTGAAAAGTTATCCTGTCAAAGTTATTAATAATGGAATAAATTTAAATGTTTTCAAACCTAGAAAAAGTGATTTCAGAGAACAATACAGTATACCACCATCAAGAATAATAGTTTTGGGAGTAGCATTTGGATGGGGCTATAAAAAGGGATTAGACTGCTTCATAGAATTAGCAAAAGAATTGGATAAGGAAAAATATCAAATAGTTTTAGTTGGTACAGATGACAAGGTTGATGGAATTTTGCCTGATAATATCATTTCAATTCATAGAACGGAGAATCAAGAAAAGCTTGCAGAAATATATACTGCGGCAGATGTGTTTGTGAATCCGACTAGAGAAGAGAATTATCCAACAGTGAATATGGAAGCAGTTGCTTGTGGAACGCCTGTTATAACATTTCGTACAGGCGGAAGTCCTGAGTGTGTTGACGATAATACGGGTTTCGTAGTGAATTCTTTTGATGAATTATTAGAAGTGATCAATAAAAATCAATATGCGGAAGCAAGCCGATTTACATGTATTAAATCTTCTCGCAGATTTGATGATAAGGCGAAATACGGTGAATATATAAATTTGTATAATAAAATGTTACGAGGATAATAGAAAATGCTAAAAATCAACTATTTAACAATTATAAATACTTTACTGTTATTCTTCTCTATGAATCTTTTTAATATGAGTAGTTGGATATTAGTAATTACTTTTTTTGTTTTGTTTTTACTTGAAAGAAATAAAATTTACAATTATATAAGTGATTCTATGTTGAGTTTATCGGTGATATTTGCGATTGTTTTTTTTGTATTTTCTTATCAAAATGGTATAGCAAGTGCATTACCAGCAATTGGGTGTCCAATTGCTTATTATATTGGTAGACGTATAGAGGCATACAATAAAGACTCTATTCCAAATTTTATTCTTATTATCATATTAGGGATGACAAGTCATGCAATTATAAATTTTATTTATGAGTATATTAAATTTGGTGGCATTAATTCAGGAGGCATTCACTATGATGCGTTTAGTCTTGGCGCTATAACGTCAGCTACAGGCGCTGCAACAAATTTAACTTTATTTGCAGGTGCGCTATATTATTTTTTTATAGGCAATCATTCATTATATAAGAAGATTTCACTATTAATTATTACATTTTTATGCTTTGCTTATAATATGGTTTTAGGTGGAAGATCTTTCTTTGTTTTAACACTTGTTTCTTTTGCATGTTGCTTTTTTGTAGATTGTATTTATCAACGAAATAAGATAAGGATGGCTAAGAAAATTTTCACTTCGAGTTTAAATGTTATTTTAATTGGATGCTTTTTGTATATATTGGGAGCAGAAAAGATACAAACTTTTTTTGAATCAACGTATCTTTTTCATAGATTTGCTTATGCAAGTAGTTCTAATTCTCAAGATTTAGTTTCATTTTTTACAACGAGTGATAGAGTGGATATCAGAACAATGTATATTACAAATATGCTGGATAATCTTTGGGGTGGTAGAGTAATATTTGCAAATATAGGATTTTATGCTCATGAACTTTGGTTGGATATTTTTGATGCTGCTGGTATAGTACCATTTATAGGAATCTGGATGATTACAATTCTTGGCGTTGTAATTTCTTATTCGTATATAGTTAGTAAAGAAGCTAAGATTGAAAATAAGATATTAATAACTGGTGTTATTATTTCTTTTATGATTCAGTTTTGTTTAGAGCCTGTTATGACTGGAGCTCGCACTTTATTATTTGCTTTTTTCTTGATTTTAGGATTGTTAAAAAGTAATTTGGCAAACTATAGTTTAGAAGTACATTGTAAAAGGGGAGAATAGGATGAAAATAGTTTTTGTATCTAACTTCATGAATCATCATCAGCTTCCTTTTTCACAAGAAGTTTTAAGACAAGCAGATGTAGAGTATATATTTGTTGCATTAGAAGCGATTCCGCAAGAGAGACTTAACATGGGGTATGAGGACATGAATCACAAATATCCTTTTGTGATTTGTGCTTATGATTCTGAAGATAAAATGCATCAGGCTGAAAAATTAATTGATGATGCAGATGTAGTGATATATGGATCATGTCCGGATAGTTTGATATTCCGTCGCACGAAAAAAGGAAAATTGTGTTTCAAATTTAGCGAGCGATTCTTTAAAGAAGGAACAGGATTGCTGCAAATCCCACATAATTTTGCGAGTGCATGGAAGCATCTGAAGCCATTTGAAAAGGGGCCGTTGTATTTCTTTTGTAGCAGTGCTTATACCGCTGGAGATTTGAATAGCTTCACAGATTTTAAAGGAAGGGCTTTTAAATGGGGTTATTTCCCCGAGACAAAAAAATACGATGTTACCGAATTAATGAAGCAGAAGCTCTCGCTTACGTCAGAAGGATGGAAGCATCCTATGGCTTCCATCCTATGGGCTGGTAGGCTTATAGGATGGAAGCATCCAGATGCTTCCATCAAGTTGGCAGCATCGCTTAAGGAAAAAGGCTATTCTTTCAAAATGAGTATTATCGGCAATGGAGAAATGGAAGCACAGCTTAATGAAATGATTCGAACCAAAGGTGTGGAAGATTGTGTCGAAATGCTTGGAGCTATGCCTCCGATTGAGGTTCGTACACATATGGAGAATGCAGATATCTTTCTGTTTACGAGTGATTTTAATGAGGGCTGGGGTGCGGTGCTAAATGAATCAATGAATAGTGGGTGTGCAGTTGTTGCAAGTCATGCAATTGGTTCTGTACCATTCTTAATCAAGGATGGCGAAAATGGCTTAATTTATGAAAATGGTAATATGATTGATTTTGAAAATAAGGTAAGGAAGCTGTTAGAAAATGATGAATATCGACAGAAGATAGGAATAAATGCATACCATACTATGGTTGATTTATGGAATGCTGAAGTAGCAGCTAGTCGATTTTTAGAACTTGCCAAGGCATTGCTTCAAGGGGAGTCAGCACATGAGTTGTTTGAAAATGGTCCCTGCAGTTATGCTGAAATACTTAGTAATGGATGGTATCATGCAAAATGAACTTGGAAAAGGTATTTCATTTAAAAGGCATTCTTAGAATATTAAATTTATTTTTAATAAATTATGTTTTCGTTGGAACACGATCATTTTCTTGCAAAATGAAGCGGATTTTACTAAGAGATATTGGTTGTCCGGTAGGAGATGGAACAACCATTGTTGGGCCTATTGAGTGCACAGGGATTATTTCTATTGGGAAAAACTGTTGGATAGGTAAGAATTGCAAAATAAATGGTAATGGAACAGTATTCATTGGAGATAATTGTGATTTAGGACCAGAAGTAACTTTTCAAACAGGTGGACATGAAATAGGGGATTCGAAGAGAAGAGCTGGTACTGGTAAGATTTTTAATCAGACCGTGGGGGATGGTGTATGGATAGGTGGTAGAAGTACAATTTGTAATGATACTAAAATAGGCAATGGAAGTGTGATTGCTGGCTGTTCTTGTGTCATAAAAGATGTTCCTGAAAATTCATTAGTTGGTGGAGTTCCTGCAAAAGTTATTAGGAGATTATAATAATGCATCTAGCGAACATATTAAAAAGCAAAGTGACTATAAATGCTGTTTGGTTAATAGCAGGAAGAATCTATCATATGCTTTTAACTTTCTTTATTGGCTTGTTAACAGCAAGATATTTAGGACCAGCAAATTATGGCTTAATTAATTATGCAGCTGCATATACTACTTTTTTTGCTTCCTTTTGTACCTTGGGCATTAACTCTGTTATTGTAAAAAATTTTGTTGATAATCCAGATGATGAAGGTGAAACAATAGGTTCTGCTATCGTTCTACGTACTGTTTCCAGTTTATTATCTGTAATCATGATGATTTGCATAACTTTGTTTATGGATAAAGGGGAAGTCACAACTAATATTGTTGTTGCTTTATGTAGTATTGGTGTTCTTTTTCAGGTAATGGATACGCTGAATTACTGGTTTCAGGCAAAGTTACAATCTAAATACGCAGCTTTGGCAACAGTTATATCGTATACTGTTGTTTCAATATACAAGATATGGTTGTTGCTCACAGGAAAGAGCGTAGAATGGTTTGCAATATCAACGAGTTTAGATTCTTTTGTTGTAGCTATAGTTTTGCTTGTTATGTATTACAAGCAGAATGGTCCTAAGTTTTCATTTTCCGTCAAAAAATCAAAGGAGCTTTTTTTTAGCAGCTACCATTTTATTTTAGCAGGGCTTATGGTTGCTATATATGGTAGCACTGATCGCTTTATGTTAAAGCAGATGCTCAATGAGTCAGAAGTTGCCTATTATTCTACAGCAGTAGCATTGTGTAATACTTGGGTATTTGTATTAGCGGCAATTATCGATTCAATGTATCCTGTGATTTTACAACATTTTGGGAAAAATAATGGGAAATTTGAACAAAAAAATAGGCAATTATATGCTATAGTTTTTTACATGTCTGTTTTGGCATCGAGCTTGATTTCAGTGTTAGCAACATTTATAGTTAAGGTTTTGTATGGGGATGCTTATATTTCAGCAGCTGATCCTTTACGCATCATTACATGGTATACTGCATTTTCCTATTTAGGAGTTGCTAGAAATGCATGGATGGTTTGTTATAATTGTCAATTTTATCTCAAGTATTTGTATATAGGTGCAGCTTTAACTAATGTAGTTCTTAATGTTTGGCTGATTCCTATATGGGGTGCATCAGGCGCTGCATTAGCATCTCTAATTACACAAATAAGTACGATTTTAGTATTTCCAGCTATGATAAAGGAATTAAGACCTAATGTAAAGCTTATGATAGAAGCTATCTGCTTTAAAGGGGTAAAACAATAGGGAGTTTTATGTTTTTAAAAATATAAAAAAGTTATATGCTCAGAGATTCCCCTAAGAAAATAGGTTTTAATAAATAATCACAAAAGAAATGGAGCTACTTAAGATGAAAAAAATAACCAAAGCTGTAATCCCTGCTGCAGGCTTAGGCACCCGCTTTTTGCCCGCAACAAAAGCCTGTCCCAAGGAAATGCTGCCAATCGTAGACAAACCCACAATCCAATACATCATAGAAGAAGCACTTGCTTCCGGCATTGAAGACATTTTGATCATCACCGGTCACAACAAACGCTCCATCGAAGACCACTTTGACTACAACCCTGAGCTGGAACAAAACCTGCGTGAGCATGGTAAGGACGAGCTGCTGGCAATGGTCAAAGCCATTGGCAACATCAACCTGCACTACATCCGCCAAAAGGAACCCAAAGGACTGGGACACGCCATCCTATGTGCAAAATCCTTCGTAGGCAATGAGCCATTTGCAGTGCTCTTAGGCGATGACGTAGTATATAACGATGAATATCCCTGCTTAAAGCAGCTCATGGATGTGTATAACGACACTGGAGCAAGCGTATTAGGCTGTCAGACAGTACCGCAGGAGAAAGTATCTTCTTATGGCATTGTAGCAAGCGAAGCAACGGACGCAGAACGTATCTTCAAGGTAAACGACATGGTAGAAAAGCCTGCAGTGGAGGAAGCCCCCAGTCGTTTGGCAGTGCTGGGACGCTATGTAATCACACCGGAGATATTTTCCATCCTGGAGCATACGGAACCTGGACGTGGTGGTGAAATTCAGCTTACTGATGCATTGAAAGTGCTGGCGAAGGAACAGGCCATGTATGCTTATGACTTTGTTGGCCGTCGCTATGACGTTGGCGACAAGCAGGGCTATCTGGAAGCAACGGTAGAATATGCGCTGCGCAGACCGGACCTGAAGGATAAGTTTTTGGAGTATCTGAAGGGGATTGTAGAGTAAGATGGAAAAAGCGCTTGTCTAAAAAAACAGGCACTATACTAATTCAAAATGTTCTTGACAAAGGGACAGTTTAGATAGCAATTATTCACAAGCATGTTTAATATTTTATAGTTTGTAGTGCGCTTTGAGTACTTGTATAGTGAGGTGGAATACAATGGTAGAAAAATTTATTGAAAAATTTATTGAAAAATTGCCTCAAATATTGCCTACATTAGTTGGGTTGGTTGCTCTTTTAGTCTATTATTTACAAGAAGGTCAAAAGAGAAAAGAAGCTGCTTCTTTAATAGTATTACAAATAAATGAATTAACAGAAAGAATAAGAGAGATTTCAGGATATATAACTGAAGGTGGTATTGATTCAGTGTCTTTTTATGAATCGGTACCTATTTTGGAAACCAATTATTGGAATAAATATAAGCATTATTTTGTTAATAGCATGGATGGCAATAGCTTTACAGCTATTAACCAATTTTATAGTTATGCTTTAGAAATACAAGAACAACAAATGTTTGCCAAAGAGTTACAGAAAAAAAGTCTTTTATTAGTACAACAAGCTATAAATAATTTAGAGTTTGAGTTTATAAAAAATGGAATTAACAGTAATTATGGAAAGATTGATCTAAATAGTTTGCTGTCATCACTTGCTAAATCTATGCCAGCAGGCATGAGTGAGGAAGATAAAAACAATTTACTTAATTTGAGTAAATTGGTATTAGATCAAAATCCAGGATTCGATATAAATCAATTTTGGAATGTATTTGATAAACAAAAGGTTCGCATTAACTTAATATTTAATAGCAGAGGAAATATAATTACAAATTACTCACCGATACAAGTAGCTGTTAATTTAAAGAAAATTTTTGTAAAAATTTCGTTACTTACGATTATAGGATGTAATGGATATACAAGTTTAGAAAAAATAGCCAATAGCACGGCATGGCTATTGTATAAGAGATGAGATACTTATATACTTTTGTATATAGCAAGCGTTAAACCAATCACTGAGAGATACATACAAGTGCATACTTTAATTATAATTTAATTAAAATTTTGTTGCATCAAGGTGTCTGGTTTACTAAACTATATTAAAAGCGAGAGACAAAATTAACTTTGCAAAACAGAGTGCAAATTTTGCATTTGATGAGGTGAGATTTATTGGCATCCAAACTTCTTATAGTAGGCGCCGGTGGCTTTGGCCGCGTGACGCTGGAGCACGCCAGCAGGCAGTTTGACTGCGCCTTTGTCGACGATGGCCAGGCAGTTGGTACAGTAGTCGATGGTGTGGAGATAGTAGGCGGCAGCAGCGATTTGCAGCGCCTGCATGACGAGGCCGGCTTTGACCAGCTTATAGTGACCATTGGCAACAACAAGCTGCGCGAAGAAATTTATAGCAAAGCTAAAGCGCTTGGCTACAGCTTTCCCAACATTGTCTGCAGCAGCGCTTATATCAGTCCACATGCCCAAATAGGCTGCGGCTGCGTGCTTTTAAACAACGTAGTAGTGCAAAACGGCGGGCGCGTTGGTGATGGCGTGCTGCTGAACCCCGGTGTAGAGGTACACAATGACGCCTTTGTAGACGATTATGCGCTGATTTACACCAACTCCGTAGTACGCGCGCTGGCACATGTAGGCAAGCGAGTACGTATAGGCAGCAATGTAAGCATCAGCAACAACGTAAACGTAGCAGATGACAGCGATATTCCCAATGGGACAACGCTGTGAGTATAAAAGAGAAAAGATAAAAACTAGGAGGGTTCATAAATGACCGCATTTTCTGGAGCAACATTGATGATTACTTGTGGCACCGGTTCCTTTGGCAACACGGTGCTGAAGCATTTTCTGGAGACCGATATTGGCGAAATCCGCATTTTCTCCCGTGATGAAAAGAAGCAGGACGACATGCGTCACAGCCTGCAGGCGACACATCCTGAAACAGCAGGTAAGGTGAAATTTTATGTAGGCGACGTGCGCGACTACCGCAGCATCCGCGACGCTATGCCTGGTGTTGACTACATCTTCCATGCAGCAGCACTCAAACAGGTACCAAGCTGCGAATTTTTCCCCATGCAGGCCGTAAAAACCAACGTAGAAGGCACTGACAACATGCTGCATGCAGCCATCGAAGCTGGCGTAAAACGTGTAGTCTGCCTTTCCACCGATAAAGCTGCTTATCCCATCAACGCCATGGGCATTTCCAAGGCCATGATGGAGCACGTAATCTATGCCAATGCCCGCGTAGCTGCTGAGCGTGGCGGCACTGTAATCTGCTGTACCCGCTATGGCAACGTAATGTGTAGCCGCGGCAGCGTTATTCCTCTGTTCATTGACCAAATTCATGCAGGCAACCCTATTACCATCACTGATCCTGATATGACACGCTTCCTGATGAACCTTGATGAAGCAGTAGACCTGGTAAAATTTGCCTTTGAGCACGCTAACCCCGGCGACCTCTTTATCCAAAAGGCAGATGCTTCCACCATTGGTGACTTGGCCAAGGCAGTACAGGAATTGTTTGGCGATACCGGCACCAACATCATCGGCACACGCCATGGCGAAAAGCTTTATGAAACACTGATGACTCGTGAAGAACGCTTGCGCAGCGAAGACATGGGCAACTACTTCCGCGTAGCAGCAGACAGCCGCGACCTGAACTATGATAAATTCGTAGTCAAGGGACAGGTACACACTATGGCAGATGAATCTTACACCAGCCACAACACTACACGTCTGGATGTGGCCGGTACCGTTAAAAAGATTCTTACTACCGACTACGTACAAGAAGAGCTTAAGGGTATTCGTCATTATTAAGCGGGGGGCAGGCAAATGAAAATACTTGTAACAGGTGCTAAAGGCTTTGTTGGGCAAAACCTTGTAGCCAACCTCAAAAACATTCAGCAGGGCAAAAACCGTACACGTCCTGCACTGCAGATAGATGAAATTTATGAATATGATATTACCTCCACACAACAGGAGCTGGACACATACTGCGCACAGGCAGACTTCGTCTTTAATCTGGCTGGTGTAAATCGTCCCAAGGACCAAAGCGAATTCATGCAGGGAAACTTTGGCTTTGCCTCCACTTTGCTGGATACACTCAAAAAGCACGGCAATACCTGCCCGGTAATGCTGGCAAGCTCCATTCAGGCAACACTCATAGGACGCTACGGTGAATCCGACTACGGTAAATCCAAGCTGGCAGGCGAGGAGCTGTTCTTTGCCTATGCCGGGGAAACAGGGGCGCAGGTGCTTGTATACCGCTTCCCCAATCTTTTTGGCAAATGGTGCAGACCAAACTATAACTCTGTAATTGCCACCTTCTGCAACAACATCGCTAACGACCTGCCGATTCAGGTCAACGATCCCAATGTAGAGCTGGAGCTTTTATATATCGATGATCTGGTAGAAGAAATGCTGGACGCACTGGAAGGTAAAGCACATCGCTGTAATTATGATGGTCTCGCAGCGCAGGCAGCAGCAGACGGACGCTATTGCTATGCGCCGACAACGCACAAGGTAACGCTAGGCGAGATAGTTGAACTGCTGGATTTGTTCAAAGCACAGCCGCAAAGCCTTGTTATGCCGGAAATTCCCTACAACAGCTTCGCCAAAAAGCTGTATTCCACCTATCTTTCCCACCTGCCGGCAGAAAAGACCATCTTCGACCTGAAGATGAACAAGGACGAGCGCGGCAGCTTTACTGAGCTTTTAAAAACACTGAGTTGCGGCCAGTTTTCCGTCAACATCTCCAAACCGGGGATTACCAAGGGCGAGCACTGGCACAACTCCAAGTGGGAATTCTTCATCGTTGTCGCAGGGCATGGCCTGATTCAGGAACGCCGCATCGGTTCGGACGAAATCCGCGAATACGAAGTCAGCGGTGACAAGATTCAGGCAGTACAAATGCTGCCTGGCTATACGCATAACATCATCAACCTGTCACAGACAGAAAACCTAGTAACAGTAATGTGGGCCAACGAACAGTTTGATCCGCAGCATCCTGATACCTTTGGCGAGAAAGTAGAGGCAAAGCATGAGTGATTATAGCAAGGTAAGCTTCCAAAACAACGGCAAGCTTAAGCTTTTGATTATCGTAGGCACCAGACCGGAAATCATCCGTCTGGCTGCAGTTATTAAAAAAACACGCAAATATTTTGATGTAATCCTGGCACATACAGGACAAAATTATGATTATACACTGAACGGCGTCTTCTTCCATGATTTGGAGCTGGCAGATCCGGAGGTGTACTTGAACGCCGTAGGCAGTGATTTGGGCGAGACCATGGGCAATATTATCGCTGAATCCTACAAGCTGATGGCAGCAATTAAACCAGACGCTGTGCTTGTTTTGGGCGACACCAACAGCTGCCTTTCCGTTATCGGTGCTAAGCGTTTGCATATACCAATTTTCCATATGGAAGCAGGCAACCGCTGCAAGGATGAGTGCCTGCCGGAGGAAACAAACCGCCGCATTGTAGATATCATCTCCGATGTAAACATGGCCTATTCTGAGCACGCGCGTCGTTATTTGGCAGACACAGGCTTGCCGAAGGAGCGTACCTATGTTACCGGCTCCCCAATGGCAGAGGTGCTGCATATGAATCTGGCGAAGATTGAAGCATCTGATATCCATGCACGTCTGGGATTGGAAAAGGGTAAATACATTTTGCTTTCCGCACATCGTGAGGAAAATATCGATACAGAAAAGAACTTTACCTCGCTGTTCACCGCAATCAACAAAATGGCGGAAAAATATAATATGCCGATTCTGTATTCCTGCCATCCGCGTTCTCGCAACCGCTTGGCAGCGAGCGGCTTCGTACTGGACAAGCGCGTAATTCAGCATGAGCCATTAGGCTTCCATGATTACAACTGCCTGCAGATGAACGCCTTTGCTGTAGTATCTGATTCCGGTACACTGCCGGAGGAAAGCAGCTTCTTCACAAGCGTGGGACATCCTTTCCCGGCGGTGTGCATCCGCACCTCTACGGAGCGCCCGGAAGCGCTGGACAAAGGTTGCTTTGTGCTCGCAGTCATTGACGAAAAAAGCCTGCTGCAGGCTGTAGACACAGCAGTGCAGATGAACCTTGATGGCGATGACGGACTGCCGGTGCCTGATTATGTAGATGAGAACGTATCTACCAAGGTTGTGAAGATTATCCAAAGCTACACTGGTGTGGTTAATAAGATGGTCTGGAGAAAAGAGTAAGAAGAGCAAATATA
>ULUA01095834.1_pt1 | contig 17314 bp, 12 predicted proteins | sample 1958081 | NCBI WGS metagenome assembly ULUA01 (sample SAMEA4835748, study PRJEB28245) | human gut metagenome | biome: gut microbiome; material: fecal sample | place: Denmark | collected 2008
GGTTGTCCGATTTCAGAACTTCTACAATATCCTGCGGTTCCCGCCCGCAGAGCTGTGCCATATACGGTATATCCATTTTGCCCACTGTATCAATGGAAACCTGCATAGCCTCCTGCGGAGTATCCACATGGGTGATTTCGGCGGTGTATTTTACTGTGCGCTTGGTGAAGAAATCCGACTTTTCTACGGTCTTGGCTTCCTCGTCGATGATCTCCAGAGCGCAGATTACTTGCGTCAGCGACCTTACGGCTGTCTGCAATGCTCATGCTGCCGTCGTAGGCGTATGGGTCATCTTCCTCGGAATCGTAGGGAAGGTCTGAAAATGGGATACCAAGTTCCGCAGCCTTGCTCCTTGCCGCCTCAAGACTGGTGAGAGATTCGTCAAGGCGGTCGGCGACTTCCGAAATTACTTCCGCCCGGAAATCCTTATCCCGCTGAAACCTGTTGTACAAAGGTGCAAGCTGTTCAGCGGAATATTCCGAGCCTTCACGCCCGGTGATGAGCCGAGTGTAGTAGCTGGTCGCGGCGTTTTCTACCTCAACATCGAAGTTCTCCCTGTCGGTGTTTCGGTGAGCGTTACGAACAAGGTCGTTCTCATAAAGCGCGCCTGCTGCAAGCCCGATAAAAACAGAAACAGCGGGGAAAATATCCTCCGCTGCTGTGTTGTTTATCCTCTGCGCTGAAGAACTATCTGCTCCATTACCTCGTGTTCCACTATGAAACTCCGCGTTTTCTCCCAGCGCTCTATTTCGGTGAATGTCGTTTTCGGGCGAGGATTCTTCTCTGCGTACTGCTTCCGCAGAAGTTCCCACATCTCCCATGCTTCCTTGTCTATCTGACGGGGAATCATCTCCCATTTCAGGCGACCCTCCAGCGACGGGATATCCTCCGGATAATTCTCCGTCATGAATTTCTGCCACGCCTTGCCCCAGCGGTCTATCGGTTCGCTCAGGAGCTTCTGTTCCTCGTCCGTCAGACCCAGCTCCACCTGCTCCAGATACACGAACGTTTCCGGATCCAGCTTCATTGTTCGGCTTTGCGCCTTTGATGAAACAGGGAACTCTGCCGCTTCTCCTGCGTCCGTCAGCGATAAGGGACTTTAACGCCGCCAGACGGCGATGACCGCTGATAAGCTCATACCTGCCGTCGTCTTCCGAAACGACCAGAGCGTTCATTAAGCCCTGGCGCTCTATATCGTCCGCAAGAGATTCTATCTCGGAGATTTCATAGAAATTGTTTCTGTTCGGCTCGATGTTGTCGATGTCTATCATTTTCAGACTGTCTATGTAGGCAGTTTCTCTTTATCAGCGCTGTTTCAAGCCCCGCCTTCGGTTCTGCAAAGAAACGGGAACTGTTAGCCAGTCCGTCAAAGTCGATTACAAGCACCTTTCCGCGCTCGGCAAGCTCGTTTGCGAGGTTGATAGCCGTTGTGGTCTTTCCTACGCCGCCCTTGTGATTGTAGATTGCAATTGCTTTCATAAAATGTCCTTTCCGTGCTTTTAGCACCCTCATTTACTGCCGTACATATCGTGATTGACCATTGCTGAATAAAAGCTGTCGATCGTCAGCGGGGCGTTATACAGAGCCGTTATGAGATACGCCCTGATGTTGCGTACATTGCTTGTGTTCTTGTCGAGCGCCGTAATCACATACTCAATATGGGTGCTGTCCAGTTTGAGAACCTGTGATTTCACAACGCTCTGCGGGAAGTCCTCGCCGTTCACGCGGATATACTTTTTGGTGGAGCATACCACGTCAAGCATTATCCCGACGATTTCGTTTATCCTGCCTTTCTGTGACGGGCTGCTTTCAAGAAGATAATCATAACCGATGTTCTCCCGGATAATATCTGCGTAGTCCGTCCGATCATCAGAGGAAACCGTATTCGGAATTGAAGAATCGATCCTATCCATCAAATCAGCGCCGTCATTTGGATTGATTGATAGAGGATTATTTTCTTTTGATTTATTATCTTTAGATTTATATAATGAGGGGAGGACGGATTTTTCAGAGCTTGCTCCGAAGTTTCTCGGGAGCAGGGACGGAAGTTCCTCGTCCGGCTGCTCCGCATTTTCTTCGGAGCAAGCTCCAAAGTCGATATCGGCGGTGTTTTCCTCCTGCTCCGTAGTTTCTGTGGAGCAAGGCTGTTGTGCGTCAATCCTGTTCTTACGTTTCTTTTCGTAGGACTGCACAGCAGCCGGTTTTATGGACAACTGCTTTTTCTCTCCCTTTGAAATAAGGTTTGAGATAAGTTCTATATCCTCGATTATACGAAAACAGCGCTTGGCGGGAAGTCCGCGATTTTTACTTTCAATAAGCCCGGCGTCCACCAGATTCTTTATACAGCGTTTCTGCTGATACTCAGAAAGAGCGGTGCTTGCTTCAAGGTCGGGAACAGTTGAGTAGAACCAGCCGCTGTCGTCCAGCATACCGTTGCGTTCGTAGTAGCTGCATTTCGATATTAGGGAGGCGTAAACCACCGCTTCTGACAGTCCTATTGCATGAGCCAGCAGGCGGTTGACCGTCAGCGTATTGCTCGGATTTAACATCTGGAATATTGCATTCATAATAATCATCGCCTTTCTGAAAGGTAGGAATTCCTGCGGATTTATTTTTTCTGTGCTGCTTTCCACTTTTCAACCCTATCCTTGCAGCGTAAATCCTCCGCTGCTTTCGATTCCTTATCTTTGAAGAACGGGCAGCCACCCTTAAAGCTGCTGCTAACCAAAGCCGAGCATTTTCCGTCCCAATATGCAAAGCACTTACTGGAATTGCAGCGGGGCGATTTGGTGTTATAGAGAATGTTCAACATAATAGTCTCCTTTTTAGATCGTTTTGGTATATTGTGGAGCAAACAAATTTCGGTTATTATGCCAAAGATTTTGTCTGCGTTTTGTGCGTGGTGATGAAATCTTTGTTATTTATTAACAAACGCTTATGCTAAAAATTGAGCAACAGGCAGATTTATCAGCAAAAAGGGAGAGCTTGAAAAAACTCTCCCTTTTATGCCATTCGATTTCTGGTTTGACGAATGTCTATACTATATTTATATATAGAAAAAGGACGTCTTTCAGTGAAAAGCGTCCTTATTATTGGTTGGGGTATGGTCTGCATTGGTTATGCGGCACTACAATTCTTTTTGTAATGCGGGTTTATGACTATATCCCTTTGATGTCCCCTGTAACCCGGAGCGATTTTCTATTATACCGACTGCGCAGTATAAAGCTTGTAATAATCGCCTTTCTTCGCCATCAGCTCATCGTGCGTTCCCGCTTCGGTTATTCCCTTGTTGGAAACGTACATGATCCGGTCGCAGCTACGTATCGTGGAAAGACGGTGCGCGATTATAAACGACGTTCTGCCGCGCATCAGGTGATCAAGGCCATGCTGTAAATATCTCTCGGTCATGGCATCTATCGAGGAAGTCGCTTCATCAAGCACAAGTATCTTCGGGTCTGAAACTATCGTTCTTGCAAACGCTATAAGCTGCTTCTGACCCTGGGAAAGTCCCGAGCCGCGCTCGTTCACCACCGTGTTGTATCCGTCAGGCAGCGACTCAATATAGTTGTCGATACCGACTATTGAGCACGCTGTCCGGATTTCATCGTCTGTGGCGTCAAGCTTTCCATATGCTATGTTGTCCCGGATTGTTCCGCTGAATATGAAGCTGTCCTGAAGCATTATGCCCATCTGCGAACGCAGGGAGTGCAGCGTTACATTTGAAATGTCGCTGTCGTCAATGCGGACTTCTCCGCCGCTCAGGTTATAGAATCTCGACAGCAGGTTTACTATCGTCGTTTTACCGGCTCCGGTAGGTCCTACAAGCGCTACGCTCTCGCCTGCCTTTACGTCAAACGACAGATGTTCCAGAATGTTGATTCCCGGCTCATATGCGAAGGTGACATCTTTAAAGTGTACATCTCCGTGTATCTCGGGCATTTCAACCGCGTTGGGAGCGTCGTCGACTGTTACCGGCTCGTCCATCATTTCAAAGATACGCTCGAGATTTGCGACTGCGTTTATAAAGGTATTCATCAGGTTGGAGAGATTCATCAGCGGCTGCCAGAATCTCGCGGAATAATCCGTCATTGCAATGATCGTACCAAACGACACCATGCCGCGCATTCCTATAAGTCCAACCACAAAGATGAACGCTCTGACGATGATGGACACAACATCGGTACTCGGCCATACTAGGTTTGAATAGGAAACTGCCTTCATCCACGCCTTTTTGTACTTCTTTGCGAGTTTATCGTTGATCTCAGCGTTTTCTTCCTCGCGGGTGAACATCTGGGATATCTTTACGCCGACTATGCTCTCATGCAGATACGCATTGAGGTTGGAGCTCTTGTTTGAAACCTGCTGCCACGCCTTACGCTGACCGTTTTTGATAATCAGCATTATGAATGCGTACACAGGAAGCCCAGCCATGGTAACAAGCGCGAGCTGCCAGTTCACGAAAAACATGAATATTGTGATGAACACCAGGTTGATTATCTCAAGGATAAAGTTGATAAGTCCGTTGGTCATCAGGTCGGATATCGCGTTGATGTAGTTGATGATTCGGGTAAGTATCTTGCCGTGCGGGCGGCTGTCGTAGTACTCAAAGCTGAGCCGCTGCATGTGCTCGAAAAGGTCCTTTCTGATATCGTAGACGATATCCTGACCCACCTTAGTCATCATCACCGAACGTATCTTCGCAAATATAACGCTCACGATAATGCACGCCAAAACCGCCGCTCCGCTCAGTATGATGTACTTCACGCGGTCGTCCGGAGCCACGGCGGAAGCCTGGTCGACCGGAATCATGTAATTATCAATCGCATTCTGAACTATCAGCGGCGATAACAGCCCTATCACAGAGCCCAGGGCGCTGAGTATCAGGGATATCGCGATGCGCTTCTTGTATTTTGCCGCATAAACCAGCGAACGTTTCAGGTGCCGTATGTCGAACGGGGTCTCAAGTACTTCGTCGACGTCGAATTTATTTCTAGCCATCTGTATCCCTCCTTACTTCTGCAAATCGAATACTTCACGGTAGTAGCCGTGCTGCTTTATAAGCTCTTCGTGTGTTCCCTGCTCGGATATCTTTCCGTCCTTCAGCACGATTATCTTATCGGCGTACTTCGCCGTGGAAATACGCTGTGCGATTATCAGCTTCGTGCAGGGGAAATCAAGGTTTGCAAGAGCGTTCTGGATATGCTTTTCAGTTTCCAGGTCGACTGCGGAGGTCGTATCGTCGAGTATCAGTATCGAAGGCTTTACCGCAAGCGCTCTTGCAAGAGAGATTCGCTGCTTCTGTCCGCCGGAAAGTCCCACGCCGCGCTCGCCGACGATGGTCTCGTAGCCGTCGGAAAGCTTCCTGATAAAGCCGTCCGCGTCTGCCGCCTTTGCGTACTTTACAACGTCCTCCTCGGGCATATCGGAATCGCCGAAGCTGATGTTGCCGTCTATCGTATCGGAATACAGCAGCACGTCCTGGGTTGCGAATCCTATATTGTGGCGGAGCTGCTTGAGTTTCAGGTGGGTCACATTAACTCCGTCGACCCTGACCTCGCCGCTGTTTACATCATAGATACGCGGTATAAGCTCCGCAAGAGTAGTCTTGCCCGAGCCTGTCTCGCCCATTACTACGACGGTTTCGCCGGGCTCCACTGTAAAGGAGATATCCTTGAGCACCTCTGTGTTGTCGTAAGAGAAGCTAACGTGGTCGAACTCGATTTTGCCGTCAAATCTGCCGGGCTTGTCTACCGCGTCGTTGCGGTCGACTATGCGGGGGCTTCCGTAGTAGATCTCGATTATCTTGTTGGCGGAAGCGGTGAAGCGCTGGAGGTCGTTAACAATGTTCCCGAGCGTTCTCATCGGGTTGGAAAGCGTCCAGATAAGACCCGAGAAAGCCGCATACTGACCCATTGTGATACGTCCGAACACTACGAAAAGTCCGCCGGCGATTAGCATTACAACAGACAGCGACTGCGCAGTGACCTCAAGGTACGGGAAGAACTTCAGCCACATGAACGCCGCTTTCTTATTAGCCTTGTTGTACTCCTGGCTGAATTCGTCGAACCGATTCATTTCGTAGTCCTCGCGGGCAAACGCCTTTACCACGCGGTTGCCAGAGATGTTCTCCTCGGCGGCGGTGTTCATTCTGGAGAGCTTCTCGCGAAGATCAACGTAAAGGGGGCCTACCCTGCGCTTGAAAAGCCAAGTGATCAACAGTATCACCGGAGTCAGCGAAATCATACAAAGCGCCATCAGCCAATCCATGGTAAAGAAAAATATCAGCGAAGCCGAGAACAGCACGATGCACTCAACGATGGTCTTGATTATCCATGCGATGGAGTGACGAACCATGTCAAGATCGGATGAAACGCGGGTCATGATGTCGCCGGTGCGGTATACGTTATAGAACGCCGCGTCCTGATTTTCTATCTTGTCGAAAAGCACTTTCCTGACGCGATAGATCAGGGTCTGCGACGTGTGCTCGTACATCATGTTGCTTCCGTACTGCAATCCGCAGCGAAGCAGAGTGAATCCTACCATTGCCGCCAGCATGAAAATCAGCACATCCGTGTGCTCCTCCAAATTCTGGAGCGCGTTCTCGTTTACTATGAACGTATCGGTTATCTGCTGCGTAAAATACGGTGTGATTATGTACATCGACTGGCATACTACCGTAATACACAGCGCAAGTATGTATATCGCGCGGCAGCCCTTCATGTTCTTCCACAGCCATCTGAAAAGAAACATACTATCTCCCCTTCCCTTTTGCCTGCGCGGTTCCTTTCTTTTGCGCAGGTCTTTGAAAACGTTTACTGTTAGTATACCAGAAATATTTGATTTGTAAAGTGGCAAAAACGTACAAGATTAAACTTGTTTATAAGGTTTTTTTGACAGATTTAATAATCATGATAGATTTGTACGATTTTTCAGGCTGATTATACAATTATGCCGAACAAGGACATACTATTTTAAGTAATGGTAGATTTGCACCAAAGAAAATTTTATCATCGGTATTGAAATTTCCTAAATCTTGTGATATAATAGAATCGATAATATTTCTTACATTAGATCAGATCCCTGGCGTGACAACATCATGAATTTGCAAAGGAGATTTCCTGTGCTTTACGGAAAAACAATTGTGGCGCTTTGCACTCCTAAAATACACGAGGCGACCAATCACAGATTCATAACAACATTTGCAAAATGCCTTGCTTCCTGCAATGCCCGGCTGCTTGTATACTCCACTCCGTCTGAGCTTTTCTGGAACTCCATTGACGAACAGGGCGAGAAAGCGGTCTTTGACCTGATCAACTACGATATAACCGACGCGGTTGTAATAAACGACGAAGCCATCAAGGACAAGGATACCGTCCGGCGTATAATTTTGGACGCAAGGGCGCACGGGCTTCCCGTAATCACCATCGGAGCGCAGTACCCCGGCTGCACACAAATCACTTTCGACTACACCGCCGGATTTGAAAAAATCGTCCGTCACGTTATCGCAGACCACAATGTGAAAAATATCCACATGATCGCGGGAATAAAAGGTAATGAATTTTCCGAGGCACGCGTTGATGTGGTAAGGAAGGTCGCCGCTGAATATGACGTGGATTTCGGCAACGATGATATCAGCTACGGAGAATTCTGGAGCGTTCCTACTGAAAGCGCTGTGGAACAGCTTTTCGTGCGCCGCCGGAGACTTCCTCAGGCAATAATCTGCGCCAACGACGTTATGGCGATCACTACCGTGTCGGTTCTGAAACGGCACGGAATCAAAATCCCCGAAAATGTAATCGTAACGGGCTTTGACGGCATAAACGAAATAAGATACAGCACCCCTCAGATAACTACCTGCCTTTGCAGCAGCGAGCACCTGGCGCGGACTGTCTCGGACACGATAATGCAGATGCTCTCCGGCAGAGCGGTTCCAGGGAGCGTTCTTGTGGTGCCGGAACTTCAGGCTTCCGAAAGCTGCGGCTGCACGACTTCCGTAAAACTCAACGCCTCTGAGGAACTTTCCTACATCAACAACTCGTTCAACCGCTACCAGATCGAGGAAGAACACATGTTCCGCATGATATCCCGCATACTGGAATGTCAGGATTTCTCAGAGGTCGCAAACGTGCTGGATAAGTACGATTTTTACGATATGGTGATCGCACTAAACCCGGAGTGTACCGACCGCACCTTTGACCCGCTCAGGAAACATTCGGACTCCGTATTTTCCGACTTGCTCAAAATCATTTACAACACGAATTTCCCCATGCATGGCAGAATAGACGACATGAGAAAATCCGACCTCCACCCAAACCTGAAGGACATGCTGACAGAGCACGAGGAGTCGCTCATTTTTCTTTCGCTGAACTACATGGGCGTTCCGATGGGATTCGTGTGCTTCAACTACCACGACTACGATATTCAGAACTACTATAAGGCTTCCCAGATAACAAGCACGCTCAACACCGCATTCGGAGCTTTCCGTTCGATGCAGTATCAGCAATATCTGACCGAAAAGATAGAGGAAATGTACCGCTGCGATGGTCTGACTCACCTGCTTAACCGCGCCGCGCTCAAGAATCTCTATCCGGAGCTGCTGAAAAAGTGCAGCGGAACCATGACGGTTATCCTCGCAGACCTTGACGGGCTGAAGCACATCAACGACAACTACGGCCACGACGACGGCGATTACGCGATTTGCGCAGTTGCGGACGCGCTCCGGTCGTGCTGCCCGCAAAACGCGCTCTGTGTCCGCTGGGGCGGAGACGAGATGGTCGCGGTCATTCCGGGCACGATAAGTTCCGAGGAAATCTACCGGTCTGTGGACGCTTACCTTGAAAACCTGAATTCCATCTCCGGCAAGGAATTTGAGATCTCAGCCAGCGTGGGTATAAAGTCGTTCGATCTGACCGATTCTGCTGACCTGGAATACATGATCCGCATGACCGACGAGCTTATGTACAGCGACAAAAACCATAAAAAGGAACTGCAGACGCGCAGACAATGAGCAGGAAGGGGCGTACTCCATGAAAGCAGTAATTTATGAAAGCAACGCGGGAAGCGCAAGAAGATACGCTGAAATGCTGGCTTCAAAGCTGGGTGTTCCGGCTTATTCCTATAAGGAGGCCGTCAAGGCTATTCCCCGGGACGAGGAGGCAATATTCATCGGGTGGATTTTCGCGAACAAGATACAGGGACTCCCCAGGGCTCAGAAGCGCTGGAACCTTATTTGCGCAGGCGCAGTCGGCATGAACCCTCCCGGCGAGATATACAACAAGATACTGCATGAGAACAACCCGACCGATATCCCGATATTCTACCTCAGGGGCGCTCTTGACTATCACAAGCTGAAATGGCTCCAGAGAAAGCTCCTCCAGACCATCTGCACCGACCTTGAAAAGCAGAACAAGCCCGGAACTCAGGAAATGATAAACATTCTGAAAAACGGCTGCGACTACGTCAGCGAAGAAAATCTATCGGCGATCGCTGCATTCGCGCTTTCAAACGGATAATATGCAAGGCAGAAGTAACCAGCTTCTGCCTTTTTCATTAAAAATTCAGCTATGCGTCGAAAAAATAGCTGATATGTCGTTGACAATATACTTAGTCTGTGGTAAAATAAAAGTATATACTGTTTTAGCTAAAAGCGGCAGTCATAATATAAACAAAGAGAAAGGTGATATGAATGAAACTGAGCGGCTCAGATATAATCGTTGAGTGCTTGCTCGAACAGGGCGCGGATACTATTTTCGGCTATCCGGGAGGCGCTGTTCTCAATATTTACGACAGTCTGTACAAGTACAGCGACAAAATCAGGCATGTAATTACCTGCCATGAGCAGGGCGCCTGCCATGCGGCCGACGGCTACGCACGCTCCACCGGTAAGACTGGTATCGTGCTTGCTACTTCCGGCCCCGGCGCTACCAACCTCGTTACGGGTATTGCGACAGCTTACATGGACTCTATCCCGCTGGTAGCCATCACGGGCAACGTTTCCTGCGGTCTGCTGGGTCTGGACTCCTTCCAGGAGGTGGACATCACCGGAATTACTATGCCCATCACAAAGCACAACTTCATCGTAAAGTCTGTTGACGAGCTTGCTGATACTATCCGCCTTGCGTTCCAGATCGCTATGAGCGGCCGCAAGGGTCCGGTGCTGGTCGATGTTCCGAAGGATATCACCCAGGCTTTCACAGAGTATACCCCTGCCCCGGCGCAGAAGCCGTTCGAAGCGGCTCCCCTCAGCGAGGACGAGATCAGCGCAGCGGCTGAACTCATTGCTAACGCAAAGAAGCCCTACATTTACGCGGGCGGCGGCGTTATCGCTTCCGAGGCCTCAGCAGAGCTGAAGACGCTCGCAGAACTGACCGACGCGCCAGTTTCCTGCTCGCTGATGGGTCAGGGCGCTTACGACGAGACCGATCGCCGCTACATAGGCATGCTCGGAATGCACGGAACCGTCAAGGCAGCTTACGCGCTCAACAACTGCGACCTTTTCATAGGAATCGGCACGCGCTTCTCCGACCGCGTTACCGGCGATACCTCCGTTTTCGGCAAGCAGGCTAAGATCATTCACATCGACATAGACCCCGCTGAATTCAACAAGAATATCGACGTTGACGTTACCGTTTCCGGTGATGTAAAGGCTGTTCTCTCTGCGCTCAACGCGAAAATCGCGCAGCAGTCTCACCCGGAGTGGTGCGAGGAGGTACTCGGCGGCGACTTCGGCGAGCCTGTTCAAGAAGGCACAAAGGAGCTTCCCGTTACGCCTGAGGCGGTTATCGAGGAACTCGACAGGCTCACTTCCGGCGAGGCTATAATCACCACAGAAGTAGGTCAGACTCAGATGTGGGCGGCACAGTACTACAAGTGCAGAAACCCGCGCAGCTTCATCTCCTCGGGCGGTCTGGGAACTATGGGATACGGCCTCGGAGCCGCCCTCGGCGCAAAGACCGGCAACCCAGACAAGACCGTAGTAAACATGGCTGGAGACGGCTCCTTTGCAATGAACCTCAACGAGCTTATTTCCGCGGCTGCACACGGCATCAACATCATTGAGATCGTCATGAACAATAACGTTCTCGGAATGGTGCGCCAGTGGCAGAGGCTTTTCTACAGCAAGCACTTCTCCGAGACCACTCTTGACGCTCGTCACATTGATTACGTCAAGCTCGGCGAGGCTTTCGGCGTTAAGACATTCGTGATCGAAAAGACCGAGGATATTACCCCCGTACTCACTGAAGCGCTAAGTATATCGAAGTCAGCGCCGGTAATGATAGAAGTGCGTATTGACAGAGATATCAACGTTCTTCCGATGATCCCCGCAGGAAAGCCGGTCGTTAACCCCATTACATCAATTGATCTGGAGGCGTGATCCATGCAGGAATATGTATTATCCGTAAAAGTTGCAAACAACGAAGGCGTTCTGCTCAGAGTTTCAAGCCTTTTCAGCAGACGGTGCTTCAATATAAAGAGCCTTAACGCAGCCGAGACCGAAGTACCCGAGATCTCCAGGCTCACAATCGTGGTAGCGGGCGATCTGAGAGTCCTTGAACAGATCAAGAACCAGCTCATGAAGCTCCACGATGTAAAGGAAGTCAAGATCCTTACCGACGCAGTATGCCGCGAGCATGTCATCGTACGCGCCGGCCGCTCCGTTGAGGACAGACGCGGTATCGTAGAGGTCGCAAACCTGTTCCGCGCTAAGTCCGTGGACATCGCAGAAGACAGCATTATGCTGGAGCTTACCGGAAAGCCCGAGAAAATCGACAGCTTCATCAGCCTGCTCAAGCCGTTCGGAATCGTCAAGATGGTCAGAAGCGGCATTTCGGCGCTTGAAAGAGATTAACGGTATTCATCGCATTCGCTTCTTCAAATAAAGAATGGAGAAGCGAATGTTTTTACCCGGATTTATCAAGTTGTTTATTTTTTGTCAATGAGGACTTTACATTGATTTGATAAATAATTATCAGTCAAGCATTGATTATTTCTATAAACTACGACGAAAGGCAGGAATTGAGTTGAACATACTTCATCTTAAATATGCCGTGGAAGTGGCAAAAACGCGTTCGATAAGCAAGGCGGCGGAAAACCTCTATATGGGTCAGCCGAACCTCAGCCGCGCAATCAAAGAGCTTGAGGAATCCCTCGGGATCACCATTTTCCGTCGTACAACAAAGGGCATTTCAATAACGCCGGACGGCGAGGAATTCCTTCAATATGCGCGCCAGATCGTGCAGAAGGTCGACGAAGTGGAGCAGATATACCACAACGGAAGGCAGAAAAAGCAGAGCTTTTCGGTCAGCGTTCCGCGGGCAAGCTACCTCAGCTATGCAATGGCGGACTTCTCGCGCTGCATAAAATCCGGCTCCCCTGCAGAATTCTACTACTGCGAGACAAACTCAATGAACACGATAAACAGCGTCGTCAGGGAGGATTTCAACCTCGGGATCGTGCGCTACCAGGCGTCGTACGAAAAGTACTTCAGCGACCTTTTCAAGGACAAAAAGCTCACAAGCGAGACCGTTGCGGAGTTCACCTATGTTCTGCTTATATCAAAGAACAACCCGCTGACCCAAAGGGAAGAGGTCTGTCTTGACGACCTCGCCGAGTACATTGAGGTCTGCCACGCTGACCCTTATGTGCCATCGGTCCCCATGATAGATGTCAGAAAGTCGGAGCTTACCGAGTTCATCGACCGGCGGATATACGTCTACGAGCGCGGTACGCAGTTTGCAATTCTCGGAACAGTTCCGGATACATTCATGTGGGTGTCCCCCGTACCGCAGGAGCTCCTCAAGGATTACGGGCTGGTTCAACTTAAAATCAAGGGCAGCGACAAACCCTACAAGGACGTACTGATATACCGCAGAGATTACCGTTTATCCGACTTTGACCGTGAATTCGTCGCGGCTGTAAACCGCTCCAGGGACAAATATTTCGGGGCGATAGGGTAATATGCTTTTTGCTGATATAGCTATATCAATATTACATTTTACAGCATATAAATAATGTGTTAAAATATTAACAGGTGCGAATGGGGCATTAAAACGTCTATGTCCCGCACGTGTCAATGGTTAATAAAGGTCGGCTCAGCCGATCGGGGCAATGGCGCCCAGAGAATGCCGGAAATCCCGACAGCGCCGCGGGTTAGTAAACCGTCACCGCCGCCGGAAGCTCCCAGCAGGAAATGAGCGACCCAGGCATGTATATAAAATTTAAGGAGAAGATGACTATGGCATTTCATGAACTGGTTGACAGCGTAGAGAGCTTTGAAAAAGCACTTAAGAAAGTCAAGGAAGCACAGGAGATTTTCTCAACCTATACCCAGGAGCAGGTTGACGCTATTTTCTTTGCAGCCGCTTCCGCAGCTAACAAGCAGAGAATCCCGCTTGCAAAGATGGCTGTTGAAGAAACAGGCTACGGTATTGTAGAGGACAAGGTTATCAAGAACAACTATGCTGCTGAGCATATCTACAATGCATACAAGCACACAAAGACCTGCGGCGTTATCGAGCGCGACGAGGCATACGGCATTGAGAAGATTGCAGAGCCTATCGGCGTTGTCGGCGCGGTTATTCCTACAACCAACCCTACTTCCACCGCTATCTTCAAGACCCTTATCTCTCTCAAGACCAGAAACGGTATCATCATCAGCCCGCACCCCCGTGCAAAGAAGTGCACCGTTGAGGCTGCAAAGATCGTTTATGAGGCAGCAGTTAAGGCTGGCGCTCCTGACGGCATCATCTCTTGGGTAGATGTTCCTTCCCTTGATCTTACAAACCTCCTCATGAAGGAAGTTGATATAATCCTCGCAACCGGCGGTCCTGGAATGGTTAAGGCTGCATACTCCTCCGGCACCCCCGCTATCGGCGTAGGTGCGGGTAACGCTTCCGCTATCATTGACTCCACTGCTGATATCGTTAATGCAGTTAACTCCATCATTCACTCCAAGACCTTCGATAACGGTATGATCTGCGCAACCGAGCAGACCCTTATCGTTGACAAGACCATCTACAACGATGTCAAGAAGGAATTCGAGAAGAGAGGCTGCATGTTCCTCGATAAGAAGCAGGCTGACATGATCAGAAAGGTTATGCTCATCAACGGCGCTCTTAACGCTAAGATCGTTGGTCAGCGTCCTTTCCAGATCGCAAAGATGGCTGGCTTCGAGATCCCCGAGTCCGTTAAGGTAATCATCGGTGAGGCTACTTCCCTGGAGCCTGATGAGGCATTCGGCCACGAGAAGCTCACCACTATCCTCGGCATGTACAAGTCTGATAACTTCGATCAGGCTCTTGATATGGCTGACACCCTGCTGAAGAACAATGGCGGTCTTGGTCATACTTCCGTACTCTGGATCAACAACAACACCGAGAGAGAGAAGCTCGACAAGTGGGCTGAGAGAATGAAGGCTTGCCGTCTTATCGTTAACACTCCTTCTTCCCTCGGTGGCATCGGCGACCTCTACAACTTCAAGTTTGCTCCTTCCCTCACACTGGGCTGCGGCTCTTGGGGCGGTAACTCCGTTTCCGAGAACATTGGTGTTAAGCACCTGCTGAATGTCAAGACCGTTGCCGAGAGGAGAGAGAATATGCTGTGGTTCCGCGCACCTGAGAAGGTTTATATCAAGAAGGGCTGCCTCCCTGTTGCTCTCAAGGAGCTCAAGGACGTTATGGGCAAGAAGAGAGTGTTCATCGTAACTGACTCCTTCCTGTTCAAGAGCGGCTTCACAAAGGCTATTACTGACAGACTTGACGAGATGGGCATTGTTCACACCACATTCGCTGATGTTGAGCCTGATCCTTCCCTGGCTTCCGCTCAGAAGGGCGCAGAGGCTATGAGAAAGTTCGAGCCTGACTGCATCATCGCTGTCGGCGGCGGTTCCGCAATGGACGCTGGTAAGATCATGTGGGTTCTGTATGAGCACCCCGAGGCTGACTTCATGGATATGGCAATGCGCTTCATTGATATCCGTAAGAGAGTTTACACCTTCCCGAACATGGGCGAGAAGGCTTACTTCATCGCTGTTCCTACTTCTGCTGGTACTGGTTCTGAGGTTACTCCGTTCGCAGTTATCACCGATCAGTCCACAGGCGTTAAGTACCCGCTGGCTGACTATCAGCTCATGCCTAAGATGGCGATCGTTGACGCTGACATGATGAGAACCGGCCCGAGAGGTCTGACTTCCGCTTCCGGTATCGACGCAGTTACACACTGCCTCGAGGCTTATGCTTCCGTTATGGCTACTCCGTTCACAGACGGTCTCGCACTCAAGTCCCTCCAGCTCATCTTCGAGAACCTGCCTGCTGCTTATGATTCCGCTATCTCCGGCGTATATGATCCGGTTGCTCGTGAAAACATGGCTAACGCTGCTACAATGGCTGGTATGGCATTTGCTAACGCATTCCTGGGTGTTTGCCACTCTATGGCTCACAAGCTCGGTGCGTTCCACCACCTGCCCCACGGTATCGCAAACGCTCTGCTGATCGACGAAGTTATCCGCTTCAACAGCGCTGAGGCTCCTGCTAAGATGGGTACATTCTCTCAGTATACTCACCCGCACACCATGCGTCGTTATGCTGAGGTTGCTGAGTTCCTCGGTGTAACCGGCAAGAACGACGAGGCTAAGGTTGAAGGTCTTATCAAGAAGATCGACGAGCTCAAGGATAGAATCGGCGTTAAGAAGACCATCAAGGACTACGGCGTTGACGAGAAGGACTTCCTCGACAGACTTGACGCAATGGTTGAGCAGGCATTCGATGACCAGTGTACCGGTGCTAACCCGAGATTCCCGCTCTTCAAGGAAATCAAGCAGATGTATCTCAACGCATACTATGGTACTCATGAGAAGGTTTGATCCCCTCTCAATAGTACTCCCGTACTGATTTAACGCAGCCGGGCATGGACTTTTAGCCCGTGCCCGGCTTTGTGCTTGTATTCATGGGGCGCAATGCTCCTTGATATATAGACTGCCATCACTGGCATGTCATTCTTTTTACAGGAGGATAAAGCTATGTCCGAAAATATTTTAGCTGTCAGACCCGGCAAGACCATCTACCGCGAAGGCAACACACTGGTCAAGGTATTTGACGAGAGCTACGCAAAGCCTGACATACTCAACGAAGCGCTCAATCAGGCGCGTGTAGAGAATATAGGCATTAACGTACCCAAAGTGCTTGAAGTCAAGATGATCGACGGCAAGTGGGCAATCGTTTCTGAGTTCATTGAGGGCAAGACCCTTGCACAACTCATGCAGGAGAACCCCGCAAAGAAGGACGAGTACCTTGAAATGTTCGTTGACCTTCAGATGCAGGTTCATGCTGCAAAATGCCCGATGCTCAACAAGCTGAAGGACAAAATGAACCGCAAGATCAGCGAAACCAACCTCGACGCCACCACACGTTATGAGCTGCACACCCGCCTTGAGGGTATGCACGAGCATAAGAAGGTATGCCACGGCGATTTCAACCCATCCAACATTATCGTAAAGGACGACGGCACCGCTTACATCATTGACTGGGCACATGCTACACAGGGCAATGCTTCCGCTGATGTTGCACGCACTTACCTGCTGTTCTACCTCAACAACGACAAGGAAACTGCTGAGAAGTACCTCGACCTGTTCAGCAAGAAGAGCGATACAGCAAAGCAGTACATTCAGAAGTGGCTTCCTATCGTTGCTGCTTCCCAGTCCGTAAAGGGCAAGAAGGAAGAGCGCGATTTCCTGCTCTCCTGGGTCAACGTAGTTGAATACGAGTAATTCGAATTTCACATAAAAACAGCGGCAGGTCTACTCTGCCGCTGTTTGTTTTCCTGTAATATAAAAATCCCCGCAAATCATATCGCGAGGATTTTTGTTATACTGAATCAATCGAAAAGCTTAGCAAACTTGAGCGCAAACTGAACATTTCCGAAAACATACAGGGAGCCATTCTCAACCGCTTCCTTAATGGTTGTCTTGCCGTCTGCGATTGCAAGTGCTACGTCGACCGGAACTGCAGCCTCAAGGTCTCTCTCGATGTAATCATAGGGCTCAACGGAAACCTTTCCGTCCTTGACCTCGATGTACATATGAGCCTCAAACGAACCATACAGCTTAATGTCAACTGCGGCTCTGCCCTCAGCGGCCACCTGCTTACCGGCAGCCTTGTTGATGCGCTTGTATACCTTTGCTACTACATCATTTACTGTGATGGGCTTCGGCTTTCTTCCGGCTCTCTTCTTGGGAGCGGAATCAGCCTTTGCTGCTGGCTTTACAGCGTTTTTGGCTGTGGTCTTTGCAGCGGGCTTCCTAGCAGCCTTGGGAGTCTCA
>ULUA01085802.1_pt1 | contig 17161 bp, 9 predicted proteins | sample 1958081 | NCBI WGS metagenome assembly ULUA01 (sample SAMEA4835748, study PRJEB28245) | human gut metagenome | biome: gut microbiome; material: fecal sample | place: Denmark | collected 2008
CCGCTGTCGGGCTTTCCATCGAGAAACTGAACGGAAAATCCCAGGACGAACAGTTGAGCATGGTAATCACGGCTCTGCAAGGCATGGAAGCAGGCGCAGAGCGCACCGCCGCCGCAAACGACCTCCTCGGAAAATCCGCCGTGGATATGGCGGCTGTTCTGAACACAAGCGTAGAGGAAACCGAACGTCTGAAGCAGGAAGCCGAGGATTACGGCATGGTTATGAGCAACGAAGCGGTTGCGGCTTCCGCGGCTTTTGAGGACAGCCTTACCAGGCTGTCGCACACGGCAGGCGGTCTGAAGAACCGAATGGTGGGAGAACTCCTGCCTGGAATAACGCAAATTACGGACGGACTTGCCGACCTCCTCGCAGGCAATGAGCAGGCGGCGGAAGAACTGAAAAACGGCGTTACCTCTGTTATCGACACTATCCGAACGCTGATTCCGCAGTTTGCGGAAATCATAACTTCGATTGCGGGAGCAGTCCTCGAAAGCGCTCCGGGTATCATCAAGGCGCTTGCAGACGGACTGCTGTCGGCTATTTCGGAACTTACTCCTACACTCGCCAAAATCGTGACCGAGATTATTTCGGCTTTGGTAGGACTACTGCCGCAGATAGTTTCGGCGGGAGCGGATATTCTGTTGTCGCTTATCAAGGGTATTGCGGAAACAATTCCACAGCTTGTTCCGCAGATTGTGACGGTAGTCGTTGAGATTGTGAAAACGCTTGTGGACAACCTGCCACTTATTTTGGACGCAGCCTTACAGCTTGTGACAGGGCTTGCACAGGGTATTTTAGATTCACTGCCAATCCTCATTGAAGCCCTGCCGCAGATAATCATGGGAATCGTGGATTTCCTCATCGTCGCGATACCGCAGATAATCGAAGCGGGAATACAGCTGTTGACGGCGCTTGTGACGGCTCTGCCGGATATCATTGCGGCAATCGTGGAGGTAATTCCGCAGATAATTGACGGTATAATCAAGGCGGTGATTTCCGCTATTCCGCTTATCATCGAAGCAGGAATCAAGCTGCTCATCGCGCTTGTGCAGAACCTGCCGACAATTATCACGACCATTGTTGCGGCTATTCCGCAGATTATTTCAAGCGTTATTGACGCTGTTATCGGAGCGATTCCGCAGCTTGTTGCGGCGGGCGTTCAGCTGTTTATCGCGCTGATTGAAAATCTCCCGACCATAATCGTGGAGATAGTCAAGGCTATTCCGCAAATCATAGCGGGTATCGTTGACGCATTCGGCGGCTACTTCGGCAAGATGGCGGAGGTCGGTGGCAACCTGCTGAAAGGTCTGTGGCAGGGCATTTCTGACGCGGGCGCGTGGCTCTGGAATCAGATAAGCGGATTTTTCGGCGGCATTGTGGACGGAATCAAGGACTTCTTCGGAATACACTCGCCGTCAAAGCTATTCGCCAATCTCGGCGGCTTTATGGCTGAAGGACTTGGCGAGGGCTTCGGCGATGAGATGAAGGACGTTTCAAAGAGTATGCAGAACGCTATTCCGTCAGATTTTGACCTCGATATGAACGGCACGGTTTCGGGCTTCAACGGAGTACAGACGCAGGCGTTTGATGTAACAATTCCGCTTAGTATTGACGGAGTTCCGCTGACTAAGGTTATATCCCGAATACAATGGAATCAGAACAAGGTGACGGTAAGGAATGCGGGGGCGGTGTGATGGTTGAGATAATCGTGACCGAAAACGGAAATGTTCGTGGTGTGTTTACCCGAGTGATTTCGGCATCGCTGACCGACAGCCTGAACGGAGAATGCACCTTTCAGTTTTCAGTGATTTCCTCAATGGCTTCGGAGATATTCACGGGGCTGGAGGTACGGCTGAAAAGTGATACGCTGAACTACCTTTTCAATGTTGTGAAGGTGTCGAAATCCCTGTCAAACGGCATTGCGATTTGCACTGTGGAGTGCGAGCATAAGTCCTACGAACTTAACAACGATGAATACAAGCTGACTGAATTTGATTTCGAGGGCGCTCCGAGTGAGTGCCTTATTTCTTTGCTGCAAGGCACTTCACTGACCGCAGGAATATGCGACCCGACCGTTCCGATAAAGCTGAAAATCAACCGAGAATGTACTCGCAGGGCGGCTCTTATGCAGCTAATTGCGCTCTGCGGAGGAGAAATCGAGTACAATGGAGGGGAAATAAATATTCGTTCTCACAGAGGTTCGCAGGACTACATCGGCATTATGGACGGAAAAAACGTGTCCGACCTCACAATGGAAACCGACAGCCGTTCCGGTACTACAAACTACGGCCTGACGCTGTACAAGAACGTCAATTTCTCGGTCGGCGATAATGTTCAGATAGTGTTCCACCCGTTCAATCTCAATGTGAACACACGCATAATCGCCATGAGTTTCAATCCGTACAACCGCCGTGAGATTTCCATCGAGGTTGGAGATTACAGACCGAGCATTTCGGACAATCTCTATCAGATGGAGCAGAAAACGAACGAGATACGCAAGGACGTGGGCGAATCCACTGCGGAGTTGAAAACCGCAACAAACAGCGCGGATATTTCGGTTACGGAGAAATCACAGCGGCTGTTCCGCATTACTTACAATGCGATTCAAGTGACATACGCGGCGTTCTGTTCGACCGTGAAATTCGTGATTTCAGCCGCAGGAACGCTTGCATTTATTCTGAAAAAGAACGAAAACGAGGTCATGCGGTATGAGGAGTATTTCAGCGAGGGAGCACACACAAAGACCTACACCTACCCATTCACATCTGAAGTTGGACAGAACACCATGTCGTTGAGCGTGGTTTCGGCTGACGGCGCAGAGGGTAAATTCCCGAAAATGCAGACCTGGGGCTATGTAATGGGCGCTTATCTCGCCGGAGATACTCCGTGGGACGGCTACATCGAAACCCGCGAGGACGAGTTTCATTTTACTATGCGTAGAACCGTCAGAAAGTCGCTTGTTCGTACATCGGATACTCTGCTGTTTGAGATACTCAAGTCGCACAAATTCAAGTTCAGCGAAACTATGCCCGCTTTTGTTAAGCGTGAAAGAAACAGAAAAACGCTTGAACCCACCATCAGAGCGGTATTCCCTGACGCATGGAGTCCGAAAATAATCACACCGCCGCCAATAACCGTAGTGAACGTATCGAACAGAAAGCTGTATCTTGAACTGCGAAATCCCGTCAAGGCAGAGCGCATTGAAACAACGGCATTCACAATGATAGTCACTACCGAACACGAAACGGTGCGTTTACAGCCGATTTCCGCAGATTTCGGCACCGGTGATTTCGGCAGTACGATTTGGCTTGCGTTCGGAAGTTCCGTGATGAAAGACAGCGTTCAGAGCATTACGCTACTGTATGACGGAGATGTCGGAAATCTGACTGATGTTCTGAACAATGCGCCGTGCGGCAGCTTCCAGACATCGTTTATTTACACACCGTATAAGGAGGAACAGGAATGATTAAAGGTAAAGCGACCATTCAGCTTTTTGATGAGAAATCCGGAGAAGTGGTTAAGGAACTTCATGAAGAAAATATGATTACGAATGCCGTTGACACGATTCTCAACCCGCCCGATTACATCGAAATCGGCATGGATTCCGACAACGACCGCAGCTTTAATTTGCTGCGTGATTTTGCGGGAAACATTGCCGATACTGCTTTCCGTGGGGTTATTGTCTGTCGCGACAAGATACCCGAGGACGGCAACAATATGATGCTACCTTGGACGAACGAGGAGATAGGTCACGCAGGAATCGCCAACACGAACACGGACACAAGCATCGGCACTTACAATGCCAACGAAAGCGACCGCATTGAGAACGGCAAGGGCTACCGCCATGTGTGGGATTTCGCTTCGGATAAGGCGAACGGCGAGATCAGCTGTATCTGCCTTACCACCAAGGACGGCGGCACAAACGGAATGCACCATTCATACTGGAATCTGTCCTGCGGAGGAACTGACCTTAACAGCAGCTCTCTGGATTCGTTCAGGCAGGCGTATCACACTATTGTAGGACGGTATATTCCGGATTCGCAGTTCAACTGCGGAGTTTTCAAGTGGTTTTACATGGGCAGGCTGACGAATGGAAATGTGCGGCTCCTCGGAAAGCATATCCATGACGGGTGCATTTATGAGGTCGTTATGTTCGACCCCATGTCGATAAGCGTAAGCACGGAAAAGCCGTTCTGCGGCATTATAAGCGTGAAGAAAGTCATAGAGCTGTTCCCAGCTGCGGAGCGTATTCCGGATTCCATGTACGACAACAGCTATCATCATGGCGGCTATTTTTATGACTGTAACACTACAAATGCGGACTATGTACCGCAGGAAGAAAAAGAAAAGCTGCGGCAGGATTGGGAGAACAACCCACAGTGGCTTGCGTTTTTTCCGTATGTTATCGGTGATAAGATACATATTGTTGCGACTTCGCGTTATCACATTCATCATTACATTTTCAGGCTGTCCGATTATTCGCAGGTTTCGAAGAAAACCATCGAAACCGACACGCTGCTCCAAATGTACGGCGTAGGCTTTAAGTATGAGAGAATCAGCAATTCTTCATCGCAGTACAGATGGTTTTACGGCGCGGGTGTGAACGGAGATTACTGCAATGCTCTAAGCGCCTTTGAGTGGGACGATAAGTACTTCGTCATTACTAAATATCCGCTGATAGACGGGAAAGAAGCGACAGGAACAAACAACTTCGGGCAGCTGCGTGTGTTCACAAAGGACGGCAAATCCACGGGCAAGACATGGCAGTATGTCGCTGACGGAACGCTCTCTAACATGACGGCGGCGAGCTTCTGGGGATTTTATGTTGACGAAAAGACGAACACTCCGCTTGTGATTTGCGATAGCTGCAACATTTCCTATTCGGTGCTTGCCCTTGAGATAATCAAAAGCGGAGAGGATTACGGCAGATACAGAATGAGGTTTTCTGCGCCCACCTATTCAAGCAGCTACCTGTATTCGTATGCAAATATACTCAAAGTCGATGGACTTAGTCTGCCGCTGTATATTCTGCCGTACTATCCGTATTCAAGCGGCAGTCAGCATTTCTTCGGCTTTGCGCTTGGGATATGCAAGCTGTGCCTTACCACAATAAACAATCTGTCCGAGCCGGTGCGAAAACTGGACGGGCAGGTCATGAAAATAACTTACGATATCGTTGACGAACGATTGGAGGGTTTATTATGAGAGAATTCTGGAACACAATTCAGCTTATTTTTACGGCGGTCGGCGGGTGGCTCGGCTGGTTTCTCGGAGGGAGCGATGGGTTGCTTTTTGCGCTTATTGCCTTTGTGGTTATCGACTACATAACCGGAGTGATGTGCGCTATTTCGGACAAGAAACTGTCCAGCGCAGTCGGGTTCAAGGGAATATGCAGAAAGGTGCTTATCTTCGCTCTGGTCGGCGGCGGGCATATCCTTGACACTCGTGTTATTGGCGCAGGCTCTGTTCTGCGCACTGCGGTGATATTCTTCTATCTGTCGAACGAGGGTATTTCACTGCTTGAGAACGCTGCGCACCTTGGTCTGCCCGTTCCGAAGAAGCTGAAAGATGTACTGGAGCAGCTGCATAAGAGAAGCGAAAAGGAGGACGAAGATGAAGATTAAAGGTGTTGATTTAAGCTACTGTCAGGAGGGCATCAGCTTTCCTGCGCTGAAACAGGCGGGTGTGAGATTTGCGATTATCCGTGCGGGTTTTTCCACCAAGAAAGATGTTACTATGGATAAGTTCGTGGCGGACTGCAAGAAATATGGCATTGACTACGGATTTTACTGGTACAGCTATGCAATGAGCGTTGAGCAGGCACTGACAGAGGCTGAAAAGTGCATTGAGGTAATCAAGACCTTATCTCCGACATATCCCGTATTCTTCGACATGGAGGAGAAAAAGCAGATCAGCGGTCTGAATACGGACACACGCACAAAGATGGCAATTGCTTTCTGTGAAAAGATAAGACAGGCGGGATTCAAGCCCGGAGTTTATGTAAATCCGTCCTTTATGGAGAACTATTACGACAAGAGCAGAATTGTCGGCAAGTACGACATATGGCTTGCTCACTGGACTAACAGCCCCGACTGCCCGTCAAAGAACAACTATGGTCAGACTATGTGGCAGTGGGGACTTGACAGAATAAGCGGTTATGATGTAGACGGTGATATCTGCTTTACCGATTACGGCAAGAAAAATCCTGTCAAGAAAACCATAGATCAGCTTGCTGACGAGGTGCTTGAAGGCAAGTGGGATAACGGTGCAGAGCGTTATAGATTACTGACCGCCGCAGGATACGACTACAATACGATTCAGAAAAGAGTAAATGAAAAGCTATACAGGAAAACTACCGATGAGATTGCAGTTGAGGTTATTGCGGGTCTGTGGGGGAATGGAGCCGAACGAAAGGAAAAGTTGACTGAAGCCGGGTATGATTATTCGGAGGTGCAGAAACGTGTAAATGAAATGCTCAGATAAAACTTAACAACTACAGTGATAATGCCCACCTTGGATTGATTTCCTTGGTGGGCATTATTTTTTTCGGACCGGATGACTATTTTTTCTCCAGTAGATATTGAGGTAATCCCTAGGATTGGAGGAAAGCTCAATGACAAATCAGCAAAAAGAACAAATACGAACAATGCGCTTACAAGGCGTCGGTTATATTAAAATAGGAAAAGCACTCGACATATCAGATAATACGGTGCGCTCATTCTGCCGCCGCAACGGTCTGGGTGACAAATCAAAGAATGCCGTGGCCTGTAAACAGTGCGGAAAGCTGATAAAAAACATTGCTAAGCAGAAACCGAAAAAGTTCTGCTCCGATTCCTGTCGAAATACATGGTGGAATGAACACAGGGATTGCGTCAACCGAAAAGCAAATTATGAATATACCTGTGCCTGCTGCGGACGTCATTTCACAGCTTACGGAAACAATCACAGAAAATACTGTTCTCATGCCTGCTACATAACAGACCGTTTCAGAAAGGGGCATACTTCTGATGAGTGACAATTACAGAAATCGGTTGGAAAGCTACCTTGCTTCCATGCTCCAGGCAAAACGAATGCTGTCGATGGGGATTATAACCCCGGAAGATTACGCCGATATTGATACAATTATGAACGAAAAATACGGTATATCTTCGTGTAGTTTATATTGCGGAATGGACTTGATATATGATGGCTTTAGAGGTAATATGTCACACTATAAGGAGGTGACGTTATGTCAGGAAAAATAACCATCGTATCAAAACCGCCAAAGCTGGAAAGAAAAAAGAGAGTAGCCGCCTATGCTCGTGTGTCGAGCGGTAAGGACGCTATGCTCCATTCGCTCTCAGCACAGGTCAGCTATTACAGCGACCTCATTCAAAACCACGGTGACTGGCTCTATACGGGTGTATATTCCGACGAAGCCAAGACAGGCACCAAGGATTCAAGAGCAGGTTTTCAGAATTTGGTCGCAGACTGCCGTGCCGGTAAAATTGATATGGTGATTACAAAATCCATCTCCCGCTTTGCACGAAACACAGTCACTTTGCTACAGACAGTTCGTGAGTTCAAAGCTCTGGGGGTGGATATTTATTTTGAGGAGCAGAATATTCACACAATTAGCGGTGACGGAGAATTGATGATGACGATTCTTGCTTCATACGCACAGGAAGAAAGCCGCTCGGCAAGCGAAAATCAGAAGTGGCGAATCAAGCGTAGTTTTGAATCCGGTATTCCCTGGGATAGGACTTTAATGGGGTATCGTATGGAAAACGAGCATTATGTTATTGTTCCGAGGGAAGCCGAAATCGTCCGCCGTATTTATAATGAATACCTTTCGGGCAGCGGCTACCAGCTTATTGCAAAACGCTTGAATGAGGAGGGTGTTCCGTCACGGTTTGGCGGTAAATGGAATCAGTCCGCAGTTTCACGAATACTCAGCAATCACACCTATACGGGTAATCTTTTGCTGCAAAAGACATTCCGTGAAAACCATATCACTAAACGGAAAATCTTCAATAACGGCGAACTTCCGAAGTATCTTGCTGAAGAAAGCCACGAAGCCATTGTTGACGAAAAAACTTTTCAAGCTGTTCAAGAGGAAAAGTCAAGGCGGGCGGCTCGGTTTAACAAGAAGTCTGTGCCAAAGAAAACATATCCCTTTTCAAGCCTTATGGTGTGCGATAACTGCGGCAAAAACTATCCCCGAAAGATCACAAAAACGGGAGCGGTCTGGGTGTGCGGAACATACAATTCACTTGGTAAAGCAGCTTGTGCGTCTAAGCAGATACCGGAGTCTACTCTACAGCAAGTCACTGCTGATGTCCTGGGTCAGAATGATTTTACTCACGAGTGGCTTTGCCACCGAATTCAGCATATTCGCGTCTGCAATGATAATACCCTGATTTTCTATTTCAAGGACGGTTCGGAAATTACTCGAATTTGGAAAGACCGCTCACGCAGTCAAAGTTGGACGGACGAGATGAAAGAAGCCGCCCGTCAGAAAACATTAGAAAGGAGCAAGCATAATGCCTAAAGTTACGATGATACCGGCGACTGTAAATTCCTTGACGCATCTGCCAAAGGCATCCGTGCAGAAAAGGCGTGTTGCCGGATATGCCCGAGTTTCAACTGACAGTGATGAGCAGTTCACAAGCTATGAAGCGCAGGTGGACTACTACACCCGATACATTCAGTCAAAGCCGGAGTGGGATTTCGTAAGGGTCTATACCGATGAAGGAATTTCCGGCACAAATACCAAGCGCCGCGAAGGTTTCAAGGAGATGATAGCGGACGCATTGGCGGGTAAAATCGACCTTATTGTTACAAAGTCGGTCAGCAGATTTGCTCGAAACACGGTTGACAGCCTTGTAACTATCCGAAAGCTGAAAGAAAACGGCGTTGAGTGTTATTTTGAAAAGGAGGGTATTTACACCTTCGACGGCAAGGGCGAACTGCTCATAACCATAATGTCCTCACTGGCGCAGGAAGAAAGCCGCAGTATTTCCGAAAACATTACGTGGGGTCAGCGCAAGAGCTTCGCTGACGGCAAGATTCATTTGGCATATAAGCATTTCCTCGGTTATAAAAAGGGCAAGGACGGACGGACGGCCATTGTCGAGGAAGAAGCCGTCGTTGTTCGGCTGATTTACAGATTATTTCTTGACGGCAAAACCCAAGCAGGAATTTGCAGGTATCTTGAGGACTTGGAAATACCGTCACCAAGCGGTAAGGCAAAGTGGAGCAAAACCACAGTTACCAGTATTCTGACAAATGAAAAATACAAGGGTGACGCACTTCTCCAAAAGTCTTTTACAGTAGATTTTCTGCAAAAGAAAACAAAGCTAAATGAAGGCGAGGTGCCGCAGTATTATGTTGAGGGCAGCCACCCCGCCATTATTGAACCTGATGAATGGAATCACGTCCAAGCTGAATTTGCCAGACGAAAAGCACTCGGCAACGCATACAGCGGAAAAAGCGTACTCTCTGCAAAGCTGGTTTGCGAGGACTGCGGCGGGTTCTTCGGCTCAAAGGTCTGGCATTCCACCGACCGCTACCGTCGCACTGTTTGGCAGTGCAACAATAAATTCAAAGGCGGTGAACGTTGTCTGACGCCAACTGTGGATACGGAAACCGTACAGCAGCTCTTCATAAAAGCCTATAACCAGATGATGGGAAATAGAAAGCAAATCATTGAGGACTGCGAACTGATGCGCAAAAAGCTGACCGATTTCAAGTCACTAGACGCCGATATTGAGCGTCACCTTGAGGAAACGCAGATTGTTGCCGAACTTGTCAAGGCTGCAGTTAAGGATAATGCAGTCACCGCACAATCGCAGGAAGCGTACTTGAAAAAGTATGAATCACTTACCAAAAGGTACGAAACAGCGGCTGCAGAACTGGCACGCCTGCAAAACCTCCGTACCCTCCGCAGTCAAAAAGATAAGGCTGTAGCGCTTTACATAAGAACTCTGAAAAAACAGCCGACCGTATTGAGCGAGTGGAACGACACTTTATGGACTGTGATGGTAGAGAAAGCAATAGTCCACAGGAACAGCGAGATAACCTTTGTATTCTACAATGGTACTAAGGTTAAAGTGAGGCAATAAAACGATCGCTCTACTAAAAATCAATGCCATCTCAATAAAATCAAACAGTAAACACCGCCGCATAGAGAAGCTACTCTCTGTGCGGCGGTGTTCCTTCATATTTTCTTATCGTACACGATGCACTGCTTCACCGGAAGCCTCAATTACGCTCAGACCAATTTTTTCTTTCTTATGATACTGATTGCAACGCTCACGACATTCCAGAGCAGAGAAGTGCCTGCAACGGATACTGCCGCGGTTGCAAGCGGCTTGGAAACATTAACGTTGTCGCTGATAGCGGAAATATTGCCCGCGTCCAACGTCGTATTGTCAGTCAGTGTCAGAATCAGGTTGCCGTTGTCATCAATGCGGCAGCCCTTGATTCCGATACCGTTCTTTCCGTCAACGCCGTCCTTACCGTCTTTTCCGTCCGTACCGTTCTTGCCGTCAGTGCCGACGATTTTACCGAGATTGGTAACAACGCCATCGGTAAACGTGATAATCAGATTGCCGTCGGCATCAATTTCAGCCGATTGTATTCCGTTGCCGTTTGAACCGTCTTGACCGTCCTTTCCTGCGTCACCTTTTTCTCCGGTGACCTTACCAAGGTTATATACTGTATCGTCAATCAGAGTGATTATGAGGTTTCCGTCATCATCTATCGCTACCGATTTAACGCCTACGCCTGTAGCGCCGGTATCGCCCTGTTCACCTTTATCTCCGATGACCTTGCCTGCATTATGCACGGTGTCATCGGTCAGTGTGATAATAAGATTTCCGTCCTCGTCGATAGTTACCGACTTAACGCCTACGCCTGTAGCGCCGGTATCACCCTTGTCACCCTTGTCGCCTTGGTCGCCTTTATCGCCCTTAGCCTCGGTGACCTTACCAAGGTTATATACTGTATCGTCAGTCAGAGTGATTATGAGGTTTCCGTCATCATCTATCGCTACCGATTTAACGCCTATGCCGGCATCGCCTTTTTCTCCTGTTACTTTTCCGAGATCAAGTACAGAGTCATCGGTCAGAGTAATGATCAGTTTTCCGTCTTCGTCAATGACAACGGATTTCACACCTACTCCCGTGTCACCTGTATCACCCTTTACATCTGTCACTATGACAGTAAGGAGTATATCGCTGTCTACAGTAAATGTTATTTCGTTTTTGTTTGTTTCGGAAAGCAGTTCGCCGCCGATGTACCAGCCCTTGAGAATAAAGGTCGGGTCAAGTGTCACGGTTGCTGTAAGCTGTGTTCCCTCAAGGAGCTTATCGCCGCTAGAGATTTTTTCTTTACCGTTTTTAACCGAAAGGATACAGCCCTCAATAGTTGTGGGGAATGTAACCGTATATTCCGGTATCTTCTCGATTTTTACCGAGATATTTGTATTTGCCTTGACAGCACCTGTCTTATAGGTATAACTGCCGTCGTTGTTGTCGATCCACGAAGCCGTGTCTGCAAGGCGGTAGTTTTCATTCGGCTTTACTGTAACGGTGATCTCATCTCCGTAGCGAATGGTATTACCGCTTACAAAATCTTCGTTTCCGTTTTTAACAGTCATATCGGCATTTTGGATACTGTCTATTGTAACAGTATATTGCTCGATTTCGGTGAAATACACCTGAATGTCGGTTTTGGTATCCATAACGATTTCATAGTCGTACTGACTGTACAGCTTATCATCTGTCGTTACGGTGTCGACCTTGTCGTCACGGGTAATGACGAGCTTCTGCACTCTGTAATTTTCTGCCGCCTGTGCGGTAAGAACAATTTTTGTGCCGACAATAACACCCGTACCCGACTGATAACCCTGCTTAGTTGCCACTGCGCCTGTCTGATCGCCGCTTGCGGCAGAATAGGTCAGCGTCAGACGGACAGGAACATCAAATTCTGCACCGATCTCAGTGTCCTTTGTAATAGTCATAGTGAAGCTTTCGCCGCTTTGACCCTCGGCGTCGCCTGTCCATGCACGGAACTTGCAGTCTGCGTCAGCTTTGACAGTGAATGTCAGTTCACAATCAACAGGAACATACACGCTGTTGTTGTCATTCAGTTCTATAATATTGCCGTTTGCGTCGGTGATCTCTATTGTACCGCCCTCTGCGGGGATATTTACCTTTACCTGCTTGCCGATCTCGGAAAGAGAAGCAAATTCTGCTTCAACAGTGTATTCTTCCGATGCCAATCTCAGCGTATAGGTGTCTGAGCCTGCGGCATCTATGGTTACGGTATTGTTATCCGCATCGGTGATCTTCCACGATTTAAGTCCGTAGCCGCTTTCCGGTACTGCGGCAAATGTTACATCATCGGTGACTGTGCCGCCGGGAGCGCTCAGCGGAGCATCTCCCACTGTCGCACTGACCGTACCTATTACCGCGCCGTCCGCCGTATATGTATCGGTAAATGTGACCTGAGCGGAAGTTACCGCACGCTTGGTCGAAACCTGAATATTTGCTTCACCGTTCAGGGTAAAGGCACATTCGATAGTTCCGTCTGCTTCCGGCGTGAATACCATTGTTTCTCCGCCGTTGTTAAGTGTCATGGATACAAGCTCATACAGTTTGCTCTTCGGGGTGACCTTTACCTTGATGATCTCGCTCTCGCTTATCTCATCTCCCGACTTGATCTCAACATTACCGAGATGGCGCACCTTGATGTCGGCGGCATCTTCGTTATCGACAGAGTAGTTGACATTATAGTCTTTCTTTGCCGTTGTAACCTCGGCGATATTCGACCATGTGCTTTCCTTTTCTTTACAGTCCACCTTGCAAACGGAGGTAACAACAAAGCTAAAGTCGGTGTTGGTTTTCATGTTTTCAATGTCATAGGAGGTCGTGTCGGCGGAGAGCAGATCGGAAATTTTCGTATACTCGCCGTTTTCAATGCTGTACACATAGTAGCCCTCTACCTCCGGCCAACCGGGAGTCTTGTCGGGCTGAGACCATGTAAGGCGCACTGCATCATCTGCGAACAGTTCAGCTTCCAGATCATCTACCGCAGGAGCGGGTGTGCTGACATTTGACAGGCTGTAGCCGATAAAGACAGTCTTGTTGCCTTCCTCACCGTAGAGGTGACGGAACCACTGTCCCAGCGTCCAGTCGAATGTGTACTGCGTGTAAATGCTTGCGGGGATTCCCTCCTCGGCAAGAGCAGGACCGTCAATATCATTGACTGCACCGATGCACCCCTGCGAGGAGGTTTTCGTGGTCGAAACGCCCGAACCGTTGCTGTAGCTCAGACTGGTTTCAAAACCAACATCATGCGAGAATAGTATACCATCGCCGAATACACCGAAGCTGATGGAGAAGTTGAAGTAAAATCCGTGAGAAATCTCCTCAGAAACCGATTTGATATTGCTCTTTGAATAGGAAACCTCATTCAGACCTCCCGCATAGCCCAGACGGATAGTGTTCTGGCTGAGCTGCTGAGCGCCGAGTGCACTGTATGCGCCCCAGCCCAGCTGATTGTACATATAAGGGTTGCCCTCGTTGCCGTTCAGCCAGTTTTCCTCTTCGTTGATCTGCTCAAGGGGATAATAGCAGGCTTCGTCTTTGGAAGTCTTATCCGACTCCTTAGTGATGGTGCGATTGCCCTTTTTCTCCATATAGGAGTTGTATTCTTCGGCAAAGCTGTTGTAGTCGTCAATGCTCATCTGCTGATACACCGGTTGCTGTGGGATAGACAGGCTTATTGCCGTTTCGTCCGACCACTTGCCGTTTTCATCCAGCACCTCATAGCAGTAAATGAATACCGGCGTTCTTGCAACGAGTGCCGTATTATACGCCTGCGCCTTGACGGTCATGGCGTATTCGGTTTCCAGTGCTTCGGAAAAGCTCTTGCTCCATTCAAGAGAATAGCCGGCAGAGATCTCCAACTCAAAAGGCGCAAACAGTCCGCCGTATTTGTAGGACATACCCACGCTGTAGGAAACGTTTTTTGAGGAGGACTGCTCCAGCTCGTAGCTTTCGGTTATGGTATAGTCAGTTTCGTTATTAGCCGAGTCGCCCAGTGCCGCAAAGTAGGGTGCCGCCTGCATGACCGCCTTGACCTCTGGGTCGCTGTAGGCGTAGCTTACGCCCTTATATCGGGCGATAACGCCGTCCTGGTCACGGTCGCAGGCAGTCAGCAGTACCTGTGCACCACAGCCATAGTTGCCGCCGTTCGCATTGTTTGGTCCCCAATTGCTTTGTATTGTTGTTTTGAATCCGGTCGCAGTGCCGTAATCGTCGTTAGAATCGCTATATACGCCGGTGATCATACCCTTTTTGAAGGAATAAACATCGTCCTTGTCTCGGCAGGAAGCAATAAACACGATCTGCTCTCTGCCGGCGGTATTTCCGTCAAAATTACCCACGGCAACCGAGCGGAACAATTCTTCCTTGCCGCCAAGTCCATCGGTGAACTGGAATCCACTTACCGAATAGCCCCTGGAAGAAACTGCATCAAACTGACCAGCGGTAGCGCTGTATGTATAGATTGAGCCATTGAGAAAGAGGTAGTCAGCTACGGCACTGCCGTCGAAAGCGACCGCCTCTGCGGTTGTATACAAGACAATCTTGTCATCGCAGCTTTCCTGCGTCCATTTATTGGAGTTCATGGTCTTTACAGCGCCTTGCACAAAGCCTTTGTTATGATTGTTGAGAAGCACAGAGTATGCAAATTTTTCTTCATTCTGGAGTATAAGACCTCCTATAATTGCCGATATGGGATTATTTGGGTCTACCGTGCCGCTCTTTTCTACTCCGACAACAGCGAGGTCCTCGTAGCCGTCGTTGTTGAAGTCGCCGCTGACGAGTGAAACGGCGTCGATGGTCGTAGCACTATATTTGCCGTTACTGTCCGGCTGAGTTTTATCCATTATATTGTAAACTTCGTCGGCTCTTTGATCGACGATACTGTCAGACAAATTTGAGTTATAGCCCGTCCTAGTGCCATATTTTATCTTGAGCTGCGGTGTCAAATAACCCAGATTCTCTTCACGCGCGAGCTCACTGATAGGAAGAGATAAAACGGCGAGATCGTCAATGCCATCACCGTTAAAGTCGCCGACGCGCATTCGGACATACAGTTTGCGAATATGGTTGTATTCGGAATCACTTGATCGGATATAATCCAAAGTACCCCCGCCGTTTTGTGTATGATACCGCTTGATATATTCATCGTGAAGCAGCCTGTCTCCGATTTCGTTGTATCCCTGACTGTTTTCTGTGTTGCTACGCATTGTTAAGGTGCCGTTGTCAAAGGAATATTCCTTGATAAAGCAGCCAAGATTATTATTCCTTTCGGAGTTATTTACATCGAAAATTTTCCCTATAGAGGTACTGCTGTTCGGCACATAGACGATAATGGTGTCTTTACCGTCGTTGTCAAAGTCACCCGCCGCAACCGTGATCAGGTTGTTGGAGTAGTAGTTTTCCACCACAAGATTACCTTTGTTATCATAGATCCACTCCATTTCGCCGACTACCTGTGAGCCGACAAAACGGTTGTTTACCGCATCGTAAACATGGGCATAGACCTTTCGGTCGCCGCGGTTCAGACCAACATATACAATGTGGTCGCGCCGTCCCGTGCCGTATGGGTCAAATGCCACAGCCTGCATATAGGCATAGTTGCTGAAAGCACTTATATCCACATTGGGCAGTGAACTGTCCGAGGCGGTGTTGCTATTGGATATAAAGCTTTGCAGGCTGTTAGCTGTACCTACATCTGCTATTTTGCCTGTGGTGCGACCGGTATATGTCTCAAAGTAAATCAGCTCATTCTGCTCCACCATAGCAAACGGGTGGTCAACATCGTAGCCGTAGGGGTTAGTCGTCTTGTCGTACCCGGCAGGGACGGTGTTTTTCATCAGCGAATTTGCCGCATCCGATGAAAAGGTCGGACTGTCCGAGCCGTCCTCGGCAAATGACGAAAACGGCAGACTTGCGGCTATCATCGCAACAGCCAGCACCGCACTTATCGCTCGTCGAAAAATGAATTTCTTGTTCATAGTTCATACTCCTTCAAAATCGGGTTTACCGCATACAGCGGCAGAATAGAAAATAAAAAAATGAGTCATATAGCTCTTATTAAATATTATATCATAATGCGGAGATTTCGGGCGTGTCGTTTACGCTGTATTGTTGTCGTTTACGTCGCAGAGAATTACACAGATAAAATATCGCTTGTCAAACGACGGATTTTAATGTAAAATAGTATACGGACAATCGGCACAATGAATTTTACTGTAAACGGGAGGTTTCTCGTCATAATGGAGAACAATATACAAAAATCTTTACGGTGGATATGCACGGCACTGTTTCCGATCCTTTGCATCGGAATGATATGGTTTTTGCAGAATTTCACTAAGCTTGATACATCTATACAATATATAGACTGGCAAACTGCCGTCAAAATCGGACAAGATGATTCGCTCACCGAGCTTGACTATTCCGTACCACCTGAAACAGGCGACAGGTTTCGGCTTGAAACAGTCATTCCCGCAAACAGCAAATACGGTAATCTGGTATTTGAAACGGCAGGAATGGATCTGACGGTCAGCATAGACGAAAAAGCGGTGTGGCAGTCCGAAACTCTTGTGCCCGAGGGAGCGGCAGGGCAGACCCAGGCGATTATTCCGCTGCCGCTCGATACCGAATGTAAGCTTACCGTTATCGGCACGGTGACCGACACGACAAGCATTATTTTCCCGCCTTTTCCGCGCTTTGTGCCTGTAGATGCGGAAGCAATCGAAAGCTACGCCTACGCGAATTATTACAGCATTCCTGCAGGTGCGACCGCTTTCATATCGCTGATGATCGCAGGTCTGTTTCTTTTGGGAATTGCGCGCAAAAATACGGATTGGAGTCTGATACCGCTTTTCCTTGCCTCTGTGGGGCTTACGATGCAATGGATCACCAAAGGAATGGGACATCATTTTCTCGATGACGGATTGGTCGATTTCCTTAATCGGCAGGAAATAGGCATTCTGTTGCTTGTGCTTTTGATAGTATATCTTGTGATGAACAGACAACGTAAATTCTGGAAATACTTTGGGGTTTCCGCCGCCGTAAGTGCCGTTACATTGGCTGGCGCATAC
>ULUA01018365.1_pt1 | contig 16970 bp, 12 predicted proteins | sample 1958081 | NCBI WGS metagenome assembly ULUA01 (sample SAMEA4835748, study PRJEB28245) | human gut metagenome | biome: gut microbiome; material: fecal sample | place: Denmark | collected 2008
TATTACAACACTTTAAGAAGTGGAAACGGAAGATATATACAAACAACGTGGAATCCTGTCTTTTTGCAAAAGGGTCAATCTTATCTGATTTTTGCCGACAATGATACTACTGCAAATGAAGTTGACGGAAATATTTACAATAGTGCTTATCCTATCGTTTTTGATTTAGAACAAAGCAAACCGTCTGTATTAAAATCAGAAAGGAAAGACGACGGAGTGTTCACTGCAAGCTATGCATACCGTTATCAGTGGAAGATACTTAAAGAAAAGTACGGGGAGCATTTCAAGAGCTGATTACAATTAAATAATGCACAGCCGTGGCGGTGAAGTCACGGCTGTTTTTGCACAACAGACTGAGTGATACCGCTTTTTTCCTCATATCCGCCCCTCTTCACCTTCAATTATACAATATGCACAAAAGCAACGGTCTTATTTTAGCCATTTTCATAGAAAAAAAGATTGACAAAATGCGCTTCAAATTGATATAATGATATTGTTAAAAAAATAACAAATGGGTAAACCGCCGACCCTGCGGTAAACTATAATAGCAGACCGCAAAAACGGTACAATAAGAAAGAACAGTTTAAAACATTCAGGAGGACAAAATGGCTAAGAAGCAAATCGTAAGCAACAAGACAGCTGAATCTGCTCCCGTAAGCCCGCTGATCGTTGACAATGTTGACGCTCTCAAGGCTCGTATGGCAGAAGTAAGAGCTGCACAGCAGGAATTCGCAACCTTTACACAGGAGCAGGTTGATAAGATCTTCCAGGCAGCAGCAATCGCCGCTAACCAGATGAGAATCCCGCTCGCTAAGATGGCAGTAGAAGAAACAGGCATGGGTGTTGTTGAAGATAAGGTTATCAAGAACAACTACGCAGCCGAGTACATCTACAACGCTTACAAGAACACAAAGACCTGCGACATTATCGAAGAAGACAAGGCTTTCGGTACAATGAAGGTTGCAGAGCCTATCGGTGTTGTTGCTGCAGTTATTCCTACAACAAACCCCACATCAACAGCTATATTCAAGACACTTATCTGTCTTAAGACAAGAAACGGTATCATAATCAGCCCCCACCCCAGAGCTAAGAAGAGCACAATCGCTGCCGCTAAGGTAGTTCTGGACGCCGCTGTTGCCGCAGGCGCACCTAAGGGCATCATCGCCTGGATCGATGTTCCTTCGCTCGACCTCACAAACGAAGTTATGAGAAGCGCTGATATAATCCTCGCTACAGGCGGTCCCGGAATGGTTAAGGCTGCTTACTCATCAGGCAAGCCCGCTCTCGGCGTTGGTGCAGGTAACACACCCGCAATCATTGATACTACAGCAGACATCAAGCTCGCTGTTGCATCAATCGTTCACTCAAAGACATTTGATAACGGTATGATCTGTGCTTCTGAGCAGTCAGTAATCGTACTTGACAAGATATATGACAAGGTTAAGAAGGAATTTGCATCACTCGGCTGCTACTTCTTAAATCCCGAAGAAACAGAAAAGGTAAGAAAGACGATCCTTATCAACGGCGCACTCAACGCAAAGATAGTTGGTCAGAAGGCCGCTACAATCGCTGAGCTTGCAGGCGTTAAGGTTGGCCCCAAGACTAAGGTTCTTATCGGTGAAGTTGAAAGCGTAGACATCGAAGAAGAGTTTGCACACGAAAAGCTCTCTCCCGTACTCGCTATGTACAAGGCTAAGGACTTCGAAGACGCAGTTGCAAAGGCTGAAAAGCTCGTTGCCGACGGTGGTTACGGTCATACATCATCTCTGTACTGCAACGCTGTTACAGAGCGTGAGAAGATCAACGAATTCGGCAACAGAATGAAGACCTGCCGTATCCTCGTTAACACACCTTCTTCACACGGCGGTATCGGTGACCTTTACAACTTCAAGCTCCTCCCCTCATTAACACTGGGTTGCGGTTCATGGGGCGGTAACTCCGTATCCGAAAACGTTGGTGTTAAGCACCTCATCAACATCAAGACAGTCGCTGAGAGGAGAGAGAATATGCTGTGGCTGAGACTTCCTGAGAAGGTTTACTTCAAGAAGGGTTCTATGCCTGTTGCTCTTGATGAGCTGGGCACAATAATGAACAAGAAGAAGGCATTCATCGTAACAGACTCCTTCTTATATCATAACGGCAACACAAAGGCTATCACAGATAAGCTCGATCAGATGGGCATTTCTCATACAGTATTCTTCAACGTTGCTCCCGATCCTACGCTCGCTTGCGCTAAGGAAGGTGCAGAGCTGATGAAGCAGTTCCAGCCTGATGTTATCATCGCACTCGGCGGCGGTTCTGCTATGGACGCAGGTAAGATCATGTGGGTACTTTACGAGCATCCCGATGTTGACTTCCTCGATATGGCTATGAGATTCATGGATATCCGTAAGAGAGTTTACACATTCCCCAAGATGGGCGAAAAGGCTTACTTCGTAGCTATCCCCACATCTTCAGGTACAGGTTCTGAGTGTACTCCTTTCGCAGTTATCACTGACGAAAAGACAGGCGTTAAGTATCCTCTTGCTGACTATCAGTTACTGCCCAACATGGCAATCATTGATACAGACAACATGATGACACAGCCTAAGGGTCTGACAAGTGCTTCAGGTGTTGACGCACTCACACACTGCCTCGAGGCTTACGCATCGATCATGGCTACAGACTACACAGACGGTCTTGCTCTCAAGGCTGCAAGGAACATCTTCGAGTATCTGCCCAGAGCTTACGCTGAAGGTCAGACAGATGTTGAAGCAAGAGAGAAGATGGCTAATGCTTCTGCTATGGCAGGTATCGCATTCGCTAACGCATTCCTCGGTGTCTGCCACTCAATGGCTCACAAGCTCGGTGCTTTCCACCACCTGCCTCACGGTGTTGCAAACGCTCTGCTTATCACACACGTTATGCGTTTCAACGCAGTTCCCAACCCCACAAAGATGGGTACATTCTCACAGTATGATCACCCCCATACTCTTGAGAGATACGTTGAAGTTGCTGAATTCTGCGGCGTAACAGGCAAGAACAACGAAGAGAAGTTCGAGAAGTTCATCGCTAAGATCGAACAGCTCAAGGAAACTGTAGGCATCAAGAAGACAATCAAGGACTACGGTATTGATGAGAAGGACTTCTTAGACAGACTTGACGCTATGACAGAGCAGGCATTCGATGACCAGTGTACAGGCGCTAACCCCAGATACCCGCTGATGAGCGAGATCAAGCAGATGTACCTCAATGCTTACTACGGCGTTGACGAAACAGTTTAATCGCAAGCTCCATAATGTTTTAAACTAATATAGAGAACCCCCTCAGGCGATATGCCGGAGGGGGTTCTTGCTTAGTCTGTAAGAAATCTTGACAAAGTTGAATTTTTATGATATAATACGAATACAATAAAAGTGCAGTATACTGCATTTTGGCTTGGTCGTTATGATCTGGGCCACCGCAGACGGGGACACTTCCCCGTCATTTTTTTTAGATTTATGATTGCGGGATAACGAAAAATGGAAAAGATATTAAGCGTATTTGTTGATGAATCGGGCGATTTTGGTAAAGTGAACAACGCTTCGCCTTATTACATCGTAACATTGGTGTTGCATAATCAATCGGAAGATTTAAAGCAGGCACTGGAACAACTAGAAAGCAGTCTGTCGTATATGGATCTCGACTTTTCTTATATACATACAGCGCCGATAATAAGAAGAGAGGTTCCGTATCATAATATGGCAATAGACGAACGCAGACAATTGCTTTATAAAATGCGTTGCTTTTTTCTTCACGCTCCGATAAAACATAATTCAATTATAATAGACAGGAAGACTGCGGGAGATAAGTTCGCACTGAGTACACAGCTTTCAAAGCAAATAAAGTCGTTTGTCAGCAAAAATTACGACTACTTTTCGTCTTTCGACAAAGTTAATGTGTATTATGATAACGGACAAACAGAGCTTAATCTTGTGCTTAATACTATCCTGTCTATGCTTTTGAGCAACGTTGAATTCAGGAAAGCTTCACCGGGTGAGTACAGATTGTTACAGTTAGCGGATTTTATATGTAGTATAGAATTGCTTTCGCTAAAGCAGCAGGAAAACAGACTAAGTAAATCGGAATCTTCGTTCTTCTATAAACCACAGGAATTAAAAAAATCGTTTATAAAGACGATAGCGGGCAAGCGTATGTAACAAATCCTGCCACACCCCCCTCAGGCGATATGCCGGAGGGGGTTCTTGCTTTATAAGTGCGGTTTCACTGAAAACTTGGTCGGATTTTGTGGTAAGTTTTCAGTGGGATTATTATAAAATGCAACAAAAGATGCGTTGTGTGTAACTCTGTTACACAAGCATTGTGCAAAATGTACCACAAAAAGAAATCGCTTATATCTAAAATTCACTAAAATTGAAGATTAACACAAAAATTAGCAATTTGGCTATTGCTTTTTTGAATGGAGTATGATATTCTTAGTGTACAGAAAACACCAAGGGTAACAGAAAAGGTGCTGAGAAGAAATTCTTCGGCATATATTTATTCTGAAGACCCACGGGGAATTTTGGATTTAACGGCGCAGACCGTTAAACATAAAAAACTTTTACATTTTTCAAGGAGGTAATTTCCCATGATAAAGAAATTACAGAAACTGAAAGCCAAGAAAGGCTTCACACTCGTTGAGCTGATCGTTGTTATCGCTATCATCGGCGTACTCGCAGCTATCCTGATCCCTACAATGATCGGTTACGTTAAGTCTGCTAACATCACATCTGCAGACCAGACAGCAGCTTCTATCAGAAAGACAATCACAAACACGATTTCTTCTATGGAAACAAAGGGCTGCACACTTAAGGGCACAGGTCTTGTAAAGATTTACAGCATTTCAAACACTGACGGTGCTTCTGCTCAGTTCTCATTCACAGCAGCAGCAGGCGGCGCTGACGCAAACGCATTAGCAGTAAGCGGTAAGAAGTCAAACGGTACTGCTTGGAGCATGACTGATATGCAGAACGCTTGGAAGGAAGCTCTTGAGAAGGATCTTAAGGAAATCAAGGCAGGTACAGCTGTAATTTCTATCAAGAACGGCGTATGCGCACAGGTTGCTTATTCTTCAGCTGATATCACAGACAGAACAACTGAAATCGCTCCCGCAGACTTTGCAGCAGCTAACTGCGAAGATGGTGTTATCAACGGTGATATCATCGGTACAAACCCCAAGGTTACTAAGGATGCAGCTACATCTTCACCGGCAGCAGCTACACCGTAATCTGGTTTGCTGATTAACAACTGTTAATACATATATCCCCGACGGGTAACTGTCGGGGATATATTTTTAATCCGGAGAATAAAATGAAAAACAAACTGCTCCTTATTATAGGCTGTGCCGTTATAGCTTTGTCGGCGATATTTTTGATATTGTATCTTGAAAACAGCGGACTTTTTGCAAAGCCTTATAATCCGCCGGGTGCGCTCACAACAGAAATAAAGCTGAGCGATCTCGGTTCGGCATCTGAGCTTAACGGCAATATTGCCGTGGTTTCGGTATTCGCCGATGATAAGCAAGGTAAATGGTCAAACAGCAAGGAAGACGCAGAAAAAATCAGTAATATATTCGGTTATACAAAGCTTGCGACAGATTGGTTGACCGAAAAAGCAAAGGACTATGGCATTTCGCTTAATTTTGTAACAGCCGGGAATAACGATAGCGATTTATGCTACAGAGCGTCTTTTGACGAGGTATGCATAGATATTGAAAAATCAAAAAAGAAGTCAATACCGCTACAGTGGGAATATATCAATAATAATATTGACAGCGAAAAGCTGAAAGAACAGTATAACTGTGAGCAGGTTGTATATCTGTGCTTTTTTAATCCCGAGGAAGAATCGTCATCAACAGCTTACACTGTCAGCTTTTATAACAAGGTTCTTGAGTATCCGTATGAAGTATGTATGATACCGTACATCTATTCGGCTACTCAGGTTTCTCCGGCTGTAATTGCACATGAAATGCTTCATCTTTTCGGAGCACCGGATTTATACGGTTGCGATTTATATGATATGAATTACGGTACAACCGATGATTATGTTGCTTATTGCGAAAAAAACCACAAAAACGAAATTATGTACACTACATTTGCCCGTGACGAGAACGGCAACAAATATAAGGTTTTTGACCGCATAACAAATGATCTGACCGATATAACGGCATACTATGTCGGCTGGACAGACAATGTGCCGCCGGAGGTGGAAAAGTTCGGGCTTGTGCATTCACAGCACGAATATTACAAGCAAAACAAGCGGCATAACAGTTAAAATCCGAAACTGTGGCATATATCTATTGATTTTCTCTGAAAGGTATGTTATTATTAACTTAATAAACTTATATCGGAGGAAGTATATGCAAAAAACCGGAAATATTCTTAAAAAACGTGGTTTTACCTTAGTGGAACTGATAGTCACAATTGCAATTTTTGCTGTTATAGCGGCGATACTTGTTCCTACATTATTAGGGTTTACACAGTCGGCACGGATAACATCGGCAAACCGCACTGCATCGGAGCTGAAAAAATCCATTGCATATTTCCTTACAAAAGCCGACGCTTACAGTAAAAACTATATGCGTATATCGGAAGGGAGCCGTGAGGTATTTACCGTTACGGTTACGGGCGGAGTGTGGACAGTGAACGCAGTAGAACATCCCGATGCGTTTTCTCCCGATACGGTTTCGTGGGGAAGCACTGCGATTATAAGACCCGAAACTACTGTATCCTCGACAAGCTACGGCGAAGAACTGCTCGGCATTCATCTGCGTGATACGTTTCCTGAACTTAAAAACGGAGTGTTCCGTGCAAACTGCATTCAGGGGATGTGCCTTTCGGTATGGTTTTCACCCGATATGAATGATATAAGCGCCTTGGTGAATCTGCCGGAGTTCGGAGAAACAAATGCGTGGGTAGATGAAAACGGTGCGTACACAGATGCGTATGCGTGGGATGGCAGTACAGCCGGAGTGACCGCTGACGGTTACATACTCGGAACTGCACCTGTGCTTGATTTGGCGACACAGAGTTAAAACAAGAATATTATAACATTTTGCCCGACTGCACTTTGCGGTCGGGTATATCTTACTATGCCGAAAGGAGCGGATATGGCGTACAGCGAGCTTATAAAGAACTTTGAGAAAATACGTTCATATATGCGTGAGTTCTATGTATTCGGCTTCAAGAGCAGGAGCGGTTATGACAGAAAAAGCGCACGCTCGTATGACGATGAGCGGCGCAGGGTAGAAAGCTGGCTCGGGGATTATATGCGTTTTGCAAAAACCGCCGAGGGCAAGAATGTATTTCTGTCGGTAGACAGCCGCACCGCCTGTAAAAACCCTTTCTACAAGGCGTGGAAAGCAAAGAGCTTTACGGACGGGGATATAACTCTGCACTTTGCAGTGTTCGATATACTTTGCGCTCCCGAAATAAAGCTGACGCTGTCGGAGCTTGTAGATGAGATTGATTCATTGCTGTCGGGGGATTTTACGTTTGACGAATCGACCCTCAGAAAAAAGCTCAAGGAATACACCGCCGAGGGCATCATCATAACCGAAAAGCAGGGCAGAAAGGTGCTTTACAGCCGTTCTCCCGATGTTGACGTGTCACAGCTATGCGATGTTATCGACTTTTTCGGGGAAACCGCACCGTGCGGTGTTATCGGCTCGTTTATCTCGGACAAATTACCGCCGCACGAAAAGCTTTTCACATTCAAGCACCACTATATCACGCAGGCGCTTGACAGCGATATAGCGGCTATGCTTTTTGACGCAATGCAGAAGAAAAGCTGTGTCACTGTGGAAAATCTCGGCAGACACAGCGACAAGCCGATGTCAATAGGGCTTGTACCGCTGAGAATTTATATCAGCGCACAAAACGGCAGACAGCACCTTATCGCCTATAATATAAAGCTGAACAGGCTTTTTTCGTATCGGCTTGATTACATATCGGATGTAAAAATCGGCGAACCGTGCGAAAGGTTTGATAAGCTCAGGGAGAAGCTGAATGCGGCTGAAAGCTGTATGTGGGGCGTAAACGGGCGGCTTGATACCGACAGTACGGAACACGTTGAGTTTGATATAAGAATAGCCGATGATGAGCAGTATATAGTAAACCGCCTTGAGCGTGAAAAGCGGTGCGGTACGGTTGAAAAAATCGACGACAACCATTACAGATACTCCGCCGATGTGTTCGACACTACCGAAATGATACCGTGGATACGCACGTTTATCTGTCGTATAACAAGGCTCAATTTTTCGGACAGAACAGCTGAAAATAATTTTAAAGCCGATATAGAGAAAATGTATGAAATATACGGCATAGAAGATAACACGGCTGACAGCGGAGGTGAAAGCGATGATATTCAGTGAGCTTTACTCGGCATATTATAACACGGTCGCAAGGATAATCACCGCCGCATTCAATAAGAATACGACAGAGAAGGACCTTGACCGTATCGTAAGCGAAAACGCATTTTCCGAAAGCGTGCTGACTATAATGCCGTCGCTTAAAAGCGGAAAGTGGAAACTGCTTGACGGCGATTTAAAACCGCTTTTAAAGCACGAGCCGACAATGCCGCTGACATTGCTTCAGAAACGCTGGCTGAAAGCCGTATCGCTTGATAAAAGGGTGAGGCTGTTTGATGTACAGTTCCCCGACTTATCCGATGTCGAACCGCTTTTCACTGAGGAGGATTATAAAGTATACGATAAATACTCGGACGGTGATGATTTTGGCGATGAGGGCTATATCGGTCGGTTCAGGCTGATATATTATGCCATAAAGAACAAGCTGCCGATAATCGCAAGGCTGAATAACCGCTATGGCAAGGAAGTAACGCTGAGGTTTTTCCCAAAAGGGTTTGAATATTCGGAAAAGGACGATAAGATAAGAGTAATAATGGACGGCTGTAAGTACAGACAGTTAAATCTCGGCAGAATTATAAACTGTCAGCTGTACACAGGCACAGGTCTGTGGAACGAAAAGCCGGAAACAATGCAGATAAGAGAGCTTACCCTGCAGATAAATGACGAGCGGAATGCGCTCGAGCGTGTAATGCTCCACTTTGCACACTTTGAAAAGCAGGCGGAGCGTGTTGACGATAATAAGTATCTGCTTCATCTGAAATATTACGCAACCGATGAAACGGAGATTGTTATCCGTGTGTTGTCCTTCGGACCTTGCGTTAAAGTTATAAGCCCGGATAGCTTTGTCGGATTGATAAAGGAAAGACTGGAAGAGCAGAAAAGGTGCGGGGTGAGATGAATTTTCAGTGCAGAAAGTGAAGCAAATTGCCGTCACTCTTGTCATGCTCGCTCCTCCCGTTGCACCAACCCTTGTCATTCCCACAACCATTGCAAAAGGACAATAATCCCTTTGCCACGCACTAAACTTGCCTCCCCTCGAAAAAGGGGAGGTGGCACGGCTGATATGGGTTTTTGCCTTGTGGCACAGTATTCAGATAATCCAACCTTTATAATTATGAAACTATTCCGAGCCGTGACGGTGGGGATTGTGATTGCTCAGAAGTTTTGAGGATAGGAGTGCTATCAATTTCAATCCCTACCGTCTTGACGGCAGATTGATTTGACGATTTCTAAAGTCGGATATATCGCACAAAAACGTTGTAAAAATATAGCTTGCGCCTTGCCGTCAATCCACCTCCCCTTTTTCGAGGGCGGGCATGGATGCCCGAAATTGAACGCCCAGAGTTTTGCAGGACGCAAAACCAACAGAGCGTTCATTGAAAGGCAAGGGTGTTGGCGATATGCTGTAGCTTCGATGATAACGGCAAAATTGCAATTTTGGGTAATATAGCAATTTGCCTTAATAAATCATATTAAAGCTGCGAACAAATATAGTTCGCAGCTTTTTTTCCGTGAAAAACCAAATCCCATCCTGTATAATAAACTCATGCGGTGAAGGAAAGCTTCACCGCAGACAAAAGGCACTGACAGCAGTTTTTATATGAGGTTAAAAACAGTGCCTTGCAGAGTGTTTAAGGCACAGACAGCAGTTCATATTATTTATATATGGAAAATATCAGTGCCTTGCAAAGACGCATACAGCAGCATTTTACACCTGTGTTTTTTAAACACCATTTTTGCCGACCTGACGGCGACACAGCCTTATGGCTTGTTACAGTGCGGTTAAAGTCCGTACACCCATTTTTAATTGCGTCTTGTTAACAGACAGCGTCCCTGCCTATTCCCATCATATTTTTTAAGGGACGTTGTTCTTATTTTTTGAGAAAGGAGAGCAGAGATATGCTTGAAATCAAAGGGAAAATCAACACAGCAATATGTTACGCAAAAGTAGTCGAGGACGAAGCGATAGAACAGATACGCAGAATGTGCGACTATGAGTTCACCGCAGGCTCAAAAATCAGAATAATGCCCGATGTACACGCAGGCAGGGGTTGCACTATCGGTACGACAATGACGATAACCGATAAGGCAGTACCAAATGTCGTAGGTGTGGATATCGGTTGCGGAATGTACACAGCAGAGCTTGGAAAGGCGGAAATCGACCTTATTAAGATAGACGAAGCCGCACACTACATACCGAGCGGAAGAAATGTATGGGACGGACGTTATGAACGTTTTGACCTTACGGGACTTCGTTGCTACAGACATCTTGAACAGGCAAAACGGCTTGAAAGAAGCCTCGGTACGCTTGGCGGCGGTAATCATTTTATCGAGATAGACGTTTCCTCAGACGGCAACAAGTACCTTGTTATCCATTCGGGCAGCCGTAACTTAGGCAAGCAGGTAGCTGAGTATTATCAGAACCTTGCAATTGAGCTTGCGTCCGGTAAGGGCGAGCTTTTTGAAAAGAAAGCAGAGCTTATAAAGACGTATAAGGAGCAGGGCAGACGCACCGAAATTCAGTCTGCGTTAAAGGCGATGGAAAAAGAGTGGCAGGCGAAAGTCCCTGATACGCCCGCAGATCTCTGCTATCTTTATGATAATTACCTTGAGGATTATCTTTATGATGTCGAGATATGTCAGCGCTTTGCAAAGCGTAACCGTGAGCGTATGGCTGAGATAATCCTTGACAGGTGCGGTCTTACTGCCGTGTCTGCGTTCCATACGATACACAATTACATTGATACCAAGGAGCGCATACTCCGCAAGGGCGCAATTTCCGCAAAGAGCGGCGAGCTTGTGCTTATTCCGATAAATATGAGGGACGGAAGCGTGCTTGCAAGAGGAAAGGGAAATCCCGACTGGAATTATTCCGCGCCGCACGGCGCAGGCAGGATTATGTCGAGAACAAAGGCTAAGGAAACGCTCGACATTGAGCAGTATAAGAAGAGCATGGAGGGCATATACACGACCTCGGTCAATAATTCAACGCTTGACGAAGCGCCTATGGCGTATAAGTCGCTGTCGGATATTATTGACGTTATCAGAGAGTCGGTAGATGTTATCGAAGTGCTGAAACCGATATATAATTTCAAGGCGTGTGAGTAACCTGCTCTGCGCCGCAGAGGAGGAAATCACAATGCTTGACTATTTAAAAGAAGAATCAAACATGACCCTGACCGAAAACGGCGCAGCGACCTACATAAGCACAAAATCGCACTGCCTTGATCTGTTCGGTACGATAGGAGCGATCCGCAGCAGTGCCGAAAAAGATATTATCGACCGCTTTGTAAAAGCGTATTCGGAGGATAAGAATCTTGCCGTAAAAACGCTTTTCTTCGCCCGTGATGTCCGTGAGGGTCTTGGGGAACGAAGAGTGTTCCGTATAATACTGAACTATCTTGCAAAATATGAGCCTGAGAGCGTACGCAGAAACATAGAATACATCGCTGAGTACGGCAGATATGACGATCTGCTGTGCCTTATCAGTACGCCCTGCGAAAAGGACGCTTTGCGGATCATAGAAGGTCAGCTCAAAAAGGATATAGCGTCTGACACGGGCGTGTCGCTTCTTGCAAAATGGCTCCCTTCCGTCAACGCATCAAACAAGGAAACGGTACGCACGGCACGCCGTCTTGCACGTCTGCTCGGAATGAGCGAAATGCAGTACCGTAAAACAGTTGTCGCACTGAGAAAAAAGATTGATATAGTTGAAAACCGCCTGCGTGTGCAGGACTATACCTTTGACTATTCAAAGCTGCCCGCTCTCGCAATGCTGAAATATTGTGGTGCGTTCTATGAAAACGACTATGACCGCTACTGCGAGTATATCGACAATGTGAAAAACGGCAAAGCGAAAATGCACACGGGCGTACTGACCCCGTATGATGTTATCGCTCCGTGCTTCAACTGGCGTTCAGACGGGCTGTCCGCAGAGGAACGCAACGCAATGGACGTGACGTGGAACGCCCTCGAAGATTTCGGCAACGATGAAAACGCTCTTGCCGTGATTGACGGTTCGGGTTCGATGTATCCCAGAGCAATCGCTGTTGCGCTGTCGCTCGGAATATATTTCGCCGAAAGAAACAAGGGCAGGTTCCATAATCATTTTATAACCTTTTCTGAAAGACCTCAGCTTGTCGAAATAAAGGGCAGTGATATTGCAGGAAAGGTGGAGTACTGCCGTCGGTACAGCGAAGTCGCAAACACGAATATATCGGCTGTGTTCAATCTTTTGCTGAAACCCGCCGTAAAGTATAATCTTCCGCAGGAAGAGCTTCCGAAACGGTTATATATAATCTCGGATATGGAGTTTGACGAGTGTGCGGATAACTCAGGCAAAACGAACTTCGAATGTGCAAGGAGAAAGTATGCCGAAAAAGGATATACGCTCCCCGAGATAGTTTTCTGGAATGTTGAGAGCAGAAAAGCTCAGCAGCCTGTCACAATGAACGAGAACGGTGTTGCGCTGGTTTCGGGCTGTTCGCCCAGACTTTTCTCGATGGTGGCAAGCGGTGAGCTTAACCCTTACAAAGCTATGCTCGATACGCTTATGTCTGAGCGTTACGCTCCGATAAGCGCCTGATATTACCGATATTTTCTGTTTCCTATAAGAATAACCGCCGTTTCTCATAACGGCGGTTTTGCTTTTATATGAAGAACAGCGGTACCGGAAAACCGATGCCGCTGTCTGAAGGAAAAGATCTTCGTCACATTAAAGTGACATTAAGAAAAACAACTGTAAGGAGCTGTTGTTTATAAAATTATTCTTTTACTGCTGTAGATGAGCCTATTTCCATAGTACCCTTCTTCATAACGTAGTCATACTCTTTGCCGTCAGTGCCCTTGAGCTTGAAAGAGAGCTTGTCGTTTTCAAGCTTTACGCTCATCTGAATCTTGTCTGTGCTGCCTACTTCCATTACTTCTGCACCGTTGCTCTTGTACTGAACGTTGTGTTCTTCCGTAGCGGCAACTGACTTTATTATAACCTTATCATCTGTGAATGTCCATACGGATGCGAATGCTGATTCGTCAACGCCGAGCTTAGCTGCATAGTCTGCTACAGAATCGCCTGCGATAGTTTCGTAGATCCAGTCGCCCTTCATCTTATCCTTTGCCGAGCCTGAGCAAGCTGCGAGTGCCATTACCATTACTGCTGCCATTGCAAGCGCAATGACCGACTTGATTACTTTCTTCATAATTATTCCTTTCTTTGCGGTATGTCCGCCTCTGATTATGTAATATCGGTTGTTTTTCCAACCTTAACAAATTATACTCACCGATATGATTTAATTCAATTGACTGGCGTAAATCGGTTGCATTTTGGCATCAATCGGTTCAACCTTTGAAGAAACTTGTGATGCTGAAGCCTGTGGGCATAGGCAGGGTGAACATATAGATTGTTGCGATAACAAATGCGACAAGAGCGATAATTACCACAGCATATTTGTTCGCCTTATGATTGAATGAGCCGGCAATACCGAGTAAGAACAGTACAACGCTGTAGATGACCGTCACAAGACCGAATGCGTCACTGTTTGAATTATCCTTCTGACCCTGTTCAAGTACATCCTGAGACTGTGCAAGAAGCTCGTTTGCTTTTGTGAAATAGCTGTTGACATAATTCTCGTCAAAGAAGGGCGAGCTCATACTGTTTTCCTTTTCGAGCCATGCAAGTATAGTTGCCTGAGGATCGCTGCTGTTGTCGGCAGTGTTCCAGTCGATCTTTGCCGCCATTGTTTCACTAACGTTCTCCGCCATCTTGTAGAACAGCTGGTTGCACAGCTTTGCAAGCTCAGCCTCGTTATTATTGTTCTGCGCAAAGACGATTTCAATCTGCAATGAGCTTATATCGTTCCAGAGTATCATATCCTGATTCATCTGCTGAACGCCTGCATTATATTCCGAGTTGCCCTCGGAAGCAAGATTGTTGCTGGTGGCGTAGTTGGTAGCCTGATTTCCGCCGTGAAGCGAGCCTATCCAGCTTGCCCACGCTGTGAGCAGGGCGGTAACGCCCAGCATTATTACTATTATAAGCTCGGTGAGCTTGTCCATATCCGGCTTTTTTCTGACAGCAGTGTCGGCTGTCTTTTTTTCGTTCTCGTTTTCCATAGGAACCTCCTGTTTGATGTTTTGCGATAAATATTATAACAATAACGTTCAGCTGTAACAACAAATTGGCTTTAATCGGCGCAAATCGGGCTTGAAAAGGCATTGCGAGGCAGAATTTTTATTGCACAAAAAGCGGAAATATAGTATAATCATAATAGGACATAATTACAGTAATGTAAACCAAGCAAAGCGGAAGGTGCATAACCAATGGATCTAAGAATAGCAATTACGGACGACCTTAACTCAGAGCGTGAAAAGCTGTCATCGGCAATAATCGCTCCGTTTTCAAAAGTGGGGCTGAACGTAGGCAATATAGACGAATATACAAGCGGCGAGGAATTGCTCAGGCAGTTTTCCGCCGGCAGATACGATCTGATTTTTCTTGACATATATATGGGCGGAATGAGCGGCGTAGAAACCGCCAAACGTATCAGGACGCTGGATAAGAATGTTATGCTGGTGTTTGTCACCACAAGCAACGAGTTCGCAAGCGAAAGCTATGCGGTAAAGGCAAACTTCTATCTGCTGAAGCCCGTAAGGGCGGAAAGCATAAGGCAGCTTGCCGAAACCGTAGCGCAACAGCTTAAGAATACGGGATGTGCGGCGGCGCTCCCCGACGGTACGGTGATACCGCTGTCATCGCTTGTCTATACCTCGTGTTCCGGACATTATGTAAACGTGTTTCTGGTCGGAAACGAGCCGCTGAAGATCCGTACCACGCATAAGATAATGGAAGAATCGCTTTCAAAATACGAAGGAGTGATTTCCTGCAACAAGGGCATGCTTGTGTCGCTTGCAAATGTAGCCCGTATTGACGGTGAAAATTTTCTGATGATAAACGGCGATACCGTTCCGATAAGCCGCCGTAAGATAACGCAGATCAAAAACGACTATACACGTTTCGTTCTGAATCGTATTCACAGCGAATTTGAGAAAGATCAGGTGACGGTCAGATGAATGAGATGCTGAGTAGATTTGTAAACGAGGCATTATCCTGCCTTATAATCGTACCTGCGACGGTGCTTTGCTTACTGCCTATGAAGGACAAGATGAGATATTCCATCAAAAATGTCCTCCCGTTGTTTTTAGGCGTGCTTGTTATGGTGACGGTGATAGTTTCGGGCGCAACAGCATTGCTCCCTGTAGAGCCGAAGGTAGTCTTCTATATTCTGCTGGTGCCTTTGTTCCTTGCGTACAGGGTCATTGTCGATGCGGATATTGTCAAATGCTTTGCAACGTTTCTGCTGTCGTTTACTATAATGAGCTTCTGTAAGAACTATGCTATAATGTGTGATGCAGTTATACACCCTGAGCTTGGAGCGCCGACCTTCAGCACTGACGGCGCATTGATACAGCTTGGAATATCCTGCGCAGTGACCGCCGCTATTGCTTATCCGGTAGCAAAATACGGCTCTCATCTTATAAACGGGCTTCCGTACAGAAGGGTATGGCTGATTTCGATAGTAATGTCGCTTATGTTTATCGGATTCAATTTTACGGTACAGCCCGTGCATTATCAGACGCTTTATCTTAACCGTGTTTTTCTGGTTTATATCCTGATAACAACGCTTATGTTTATTATGCTCGTGCTTATGGATACCGTGTTTTATTTCATAGCGTCCGCTTTGCTGAAAGCCGGCAAGGACAAGGAGCATATAAGTGTGCTTGAAATGCAGAAGAAGCAGTATGACGCCCAGCAGAAATATCTTGAGGACACCTCACGCATACGTCACGATTTCAAGCACTCAATCATTGCTATAAAGACGCTTGCCGATGACGGCGATATAGAGGAACTGAAAAGCTATCTTGATAACTATATAGATACGTTCCCGAGCAGATCGCCCGTGCGTTACTGCGGAAACTATGCGCTCAACGCTCTGCTGTGTCACTTTGAAGAGCAGGCACAGCAACACAGCATTACTCTCAGATTGCGGATTGATGGCGATAACAAGGAGACTGCGCTGACCGACGACGAGCTTTGCTGTATAGTCGGTAACATACTTGAAAATGCGGTAAACGCAAGCCTTATGCTTCCTGAAAACAACGATCGCAGAATCTCATTTTCGGTAAAGGCTGACGATGCGTCAGGCAACCTTTACATAGTAGCTGAAAATAATTTTAACGGCAAAGTGCGTTGTGAGGGCGGACACTATTATTCCACCACCAAGGGCGGCAACGGCATAGGGCTTGAATCGGTGCTGTTCACAGCCGAAAAACACGGCGGTACGGCAACCTTCTATCATAAGAACAAGGTGTTCTGCTCCGATGTGGTCATACCGCTGAAATAAGCTAAATTAAGATAATATAAGAATAAGCACCCCCGTTCAACTGAACGGGGGTGCGCAGTCTGTCAAAAAACGGTTATTAAATCCACACAGTGAAATATATCGCCAACACCGCTGAAAACATTTTCTGTATTGATAAGGCACTAATATTTTCGTGAGTGTATCAGTGCAACTGCTCTAACATT
>ULUA01000863.1_pt1 | contig 16853 bp, 19 predicted proteins | sample 1958081 | NCBI WGS metagenome assembly ULUA01 (sample SAMEA4835748, study PRJEB28245) | human gut metagenome | biome: gut microbiome; material: fecal sample | place: Denmark | collected 2008
CGAAAACCATGCGCCGGGGGAACCTGCGACAACCGAACTGCGGCTTACATCCACGAACGACCCCGAAAATGTCTATTACTTGTCCTATCATATCGACGCCGGGACGGGGATAGTCGCCATCGACGGCGTGAATCGGAACCCCGGCACGCCTTATCCGTTCTTTTCGGGCAACGGAACAGTAACGGCCGGCATCAGCTATACGCAGGCAGAGCCGGGTGACGTGCGGCTCCGTCTGACTGTTACGGACAAATACGGATTCAGCATGGAGCGCATGCTGACAACACAATACAAGAAATCCCTGAATGTAACATTTACACAGGAGGGGTACGAACTGGCCGCAATGGATAGGGCTTACGTGACATTCGACGTGTCCCAGCCCGAATATGCAGGCCAGTACAAAGCCCGGTTAAGCGGCGACGGAATAACATTCTTTCAGGGGCGTTACAGCGCGGATATTCCGAAAACGGAACTGACCTTATACGAGGGAAACGGAACTTATGAACTGCGCATAAAACCCGAAGCCGTAGGCGAAATCCCCTTTACAGTAACCATCACCGACGAGCAGGGGAACAGTACTTCTTTCGAATCCTCGGTCAAAGGAGTGAAAACCATAGCGGATTTCACACTCGATTACAGGCTTATGACCGGGGCGCTCGATATTGTCATGGAATCTTCCTATCCCGTCAGCGAAGATTTGAAGATTACCGTAACGGCAACCGTGAAGATCGTCTATTCGGGCGGATATACAAAAACGCAGGATTATACGTTCGACGTGTTTTTCGAAGCCGAGCGCTCGCGGGGAACAGGCTATGTGTATCTCGACCTGCAAGGCCGATATGACGTTTCCATTATTTCGTACACAATGGAATCCGACACCCCGGTATCGTTGAATGGGATGGTCGAATACAAACTACAATAGAATGAACAGAAACAGTATAGCAACCGGAATCTGCTGCATAGCCCTCTTATGTGGCTGCTCGATAACGGGCCGTCTGGAGCGTAAGCATACAACGGCAAGTATTGCACAGCTTACAACGTCCGAACGTCTGGAATATGAACACGACGGCAGACCTCAAGTAGTGAAATTACAGCGTGACAGTAATTCTTTTTTTCTGGTCCCTGCTGATACATTGACTGGTGGCGAACGTGTTATGTCCGTGGACATCGAGCAGGTTACAATCGTATCCCGGACACGCTCTCTACCCGAGCGAAACGGGAAAGTAACGATTGATTTTGTTGTTACCCTGCCCAAACAAATGTTAGGACGCAGCCGAAGTGTCGTTATTACCCCGTTTATTCATAAGAACAACCAGCCCGAACCACTCCAAGACCTGACTATCCGGGGCGGCCTGTTCGATAAAGTCCAGGAACGGGATTATTGGCAATATGCGACCTATTTATGGCGGTTCAATCCCGATAACATACAAGCTGAACGGGCTTTTCAGCGGTTTGTAAAATTTCCGTATCCCGAAGATGTCCGCATTGACTCCGTTTTTGAGAACCGCAGCCGCATATCCTATTATTATTCGCAAAATGTTGCTACGGACGAAACCTCTAAGAAAATGCTGATAACACTGCAAGGCAAGGTCACGGGATTGGATGAAAGTTCTTATAGCCTCCCATCGACGGACACACTGACTTATCTGGTATCCTCCATGTTGTCGTTTGTTGATACTACTACGCACTACAAAATTAAGGTCATAAGCAAATACGCCACCGTGCAGGACCGCAACTACATTCAGTTTTTGGTGAACGACACCCGTGTACTCGACACCCTCGGCAGAAACGCCGCGCAGCTCGGCAAGATTCAGGCGCGCATGGCCGAACTGATCGCCCAGCAGGAATTTTTCGTCGATAGCGTCGTCCTGACGGCCACGGCATCCCCGGAGGGCAGTTTTTCCCGTAACCGCACATTGGCACAAGGCCGCGCCCATGCCCTCAAACGCTACCTGCAGGAGCGCATCGGCCCCGAAGTCGATACGCTCGTTCGGGTGCGGTGGGTGGCCGAGGACTGGCCCGAACTGGCGGCCCGCATCCGTGGTGACGAAAGCCTCCAGCACCGCGCGGAAATACTGAAGTTAATCGCTACTGAGAAAGCCCCCGACCGACGTGAACGACTGATACGTGAACGATACCCAGCGGACTATCAGGGTATCAGAGAAAACATATATCCGTGGCTGCGGGCCGTTACCTTGCGTTACGACTTGCGCCGTCAGGGAATGATAAAGGACACCATTCACACCCGCGAGGTCGATACCGCCTATATGCGAGGTGTAGATTTGCTAAAAAAAAGGAAATATGCAAAGGCGCTTTACATCCTGCATGATTATCACGACAGAAATACTGCTGTAACACTCCTTTCTTTGGGGCATGATACGCAAGCATTGGAAATCCTTGGTCGGCTTGAGCAGTCTGCGATAACCGAATATCTAAAAGCTGTTGCTTGCTCTCGCCTGGGCCGTAAAGCCGAGGGGCGCGACCATTTTTTGAAAGCCTGTGCTTTGGATGAACGTATGCAGTTCCGGGCAAACCTCGACCCTGAAATTACCGAATTACTAAAAGATTAATTGTTATGAAAAAAATAGTAAGCATTCTGATAATCCTGCTGGCCCTGCTCGGACTGACCAGATGCACGCTGGCCGAAGTGGAAACCGTCGAAGAAATCCAATGCCCCGGTGTTGTAATCGACACCGTTGCCGTACCTGACTGGGACAATCAAAGTAATAACTGATCCATGACCCGGTATGAAAAATAATGCGGATATACAATCTTCCGGTTCCGCCCTCTGTATTCTTGTAGACGGTATGGGAAAACCGCTGCACATGCAAATTATCGGGAACAGTTCGGTGCAGTTTCACGACCTATGCAGGGACGAGGCAGCCAATGCTCTGCTGAAACACTCAACTGAGGTCTTAGCATATAAAATCCATCGGTTCAATATAATTAATGGAAAGTTCATTCCGTACAAAGAGCCTGTTATATCTAAAAACGATCTTGATAAATTACTTGGTAAGTCAATTTCAAAAGAGAACGGCGTGAAGTATTTTTATACTTCACCTTTACGGGATTATATTGACGAACTCATTCGAGCTGTACCGCAGAAATACCTTTGGAACCACTATGGGATTAGCAGTGCCGGTACTCAAAATATTGATTATGTTGAGAACTGCTGTGTCGAAAATCATCAACTTACATGGGATGTCTTGAAATTCAACGATTATCGAGAACATAACTTAATCGAGACACCTAAAGGAGGCTGGTTGTTCGACAATACGACTGCCGGCTATAAGGAAATGATACGATTCAGTAATTTTCTCGATAACTATTTCTTTGACCCTCGACTGAATATTGATAAAATAACCCAATTTTCTGCATGGATACATAGCTCACATCAGCCAGAGAACCTCAATCATTTTGTGCCGGGAGCTGTTTTATCTGCGGAACTGTTTCCGAAAAGCGAGATAAACCCCCAAGACTATTTTATTCGGGAACATATAACTGAATATAACTTTCAACCTACTCCTGAAAACTATTGGCTGGCTTTTATAAAAAACTGGAGCGAAGTCGCCGTTCCCAGCGTAAGCAATAATATTGCAACACTCCTATTTATTGAACAGAATGGTGACGCACCGGAAGACTGTCTGAACCTGTTTCTCAGATCGGAATTTGCAGAGAAATACAGCGAATTCTGTGCGGAGATTACCTATATGCGCAATGTCAAAGATGAACCTGACAATTTGGAGAAACTGAAAACAATGGCAACGCAAATTATCGCGGAAAATGGATTTGTCATACGTGGCCGCGAACAGCCGCATCAGTTATCCGTACAATCAACACAGCAGCCAACCGATTCTTTCCAGCCGAAGATGCGCGGAGGTGTGCATATTTAATCCACTTTGAAAAACAATGGATACTAAAAAAAACGAACGATCCCCCGAAGCAATGCTTTGCTTACTCCGAGACGGAGAAGGGAAGCCGATGCACATACGTGTTATTGGAAATGATCCAACAGAATATCGTGACTTGTGCCGCGACTATGCCGCATTTGCACTACTCAAACAAACCCAAACCGCCCTTAATTCCACAGTTGAAAAATATGGATTTATAAAATCTTCGGATGTGCCGAATACATATTCCGAAGATTATGGATATACCTCATATATTGTCCAACATGAGAAGAATAATAAAAACCTGATTTCAGATTCGAATAGTGAACCCCTAAAAGGATATATTGATGATTTCTTATGTAAAACCCCCAAGGATGACCTGATATTCAGTTCTCAAGTAGCTGATAGAGGGGGTAATGATGCCGAAATCCTTCAAAAGTTAAGTCTGAAGTATATATCGGTCGTATGGGAAGCACTCTACAAGAATGGCTATGTAGAAGGGCAACTTGTAGAAACACCCCGCGGAAACTGGCTCTTTCGTTCTGGTGATGATCGGAATGAAATGGGGAAGTTTTTATCCCAACTCGACAAGTATTTTTTCGACCCCCGATTGAATTTCGATCATTATAACCACAGTGCCGTCTATTTCCGCGAATCACAACTACCTGTCGAATTCGACAAATTCAACCCACCGCTGATGCCCGGAAATAATATCTTCCAGAGAAATAAAATTGACGCGAACGATTATTTTATCCGCGAATATACTCATGTTATCGACATATCGCCAACCCCGGAAATCTATTGGCAAAAATTTGTCGAACGAGATATTGAAAATATCGACCCCAGTATGAGCAGCGATATTGCAGCCCTCCTTTTCTTTGAGCGGGACGGAGCCGCACCAAACAGTTGTGTGGAACTGTTTTTAAGGGGTGATTATTCCAGAAAACACCGCGAGTTACGTCAGTTACTCTTCAAACGCCACGAAACGACTGAAGGCGGGGATTATTTGAAACATTCTCCGGAATACAAACATAAGCTGAGCGAAATGGCGACCCGGATCATCACAGAAGACGGATTCAACATCCGGGGGCGGAAACAAACGCCACACTTGGATAAAACGGATAGAGCCGACCAGACCGACGATTTCTTTTATCCGCGAACATCAAAAGGCATACACTTTTAAAAATATTCACTTATGGCAGAACAAAAAAAACTATCGACCGGCAGTAGCCTTTGCGTACTCATGGATGAAGTCGGTTATCCCATACATATAAGAATAATTGACAATGCTCCCGGTATGTTCGAGAAGTTCTGCCGGGATGAGACGGTATTCAGCTTGATTCATTCATCAATGGAGGCGCCATCGTATATAATTGGACGAGCAGATTTTATAGACAGGGAACATGTCCCGAAAATTGAAATTGGCAATTTTAACGAAGTCTGGAGAGTATTAGAAAATACACCGGAGTCCAATGACAAAGGACTTTTTTCGTTTTCTCTCTCTATTGTAACGAGTTTTATTGACAAACTTATCCGGAATATGCCGGATGAAAAACTCCGTGAATACAGTACGCTGACCACTCCCAAAAACGCTGTTCCCGGATGTTTGTGCGGCTGTGATCTGAACGATCAAAACTTTGTGGAGGAGGTGGTCAGACAAAACGGGTATTCGGAGCATTTCCTTGCCCAAACGCCTAAAGGAGATTGGCTATTTAACAAGACCGATGCCGGGAGGACAGCGATGAAAAAATTCATTCAGTTTCTTGAAAGTAATTATTTCGATCCCCGGTTTGAAATAGATAAATTGACACGTTCGACGGTATGGTTGCACAAAAACGATATTCCGAAGGAGGTGAACATTTTTGAACCCCAAATATCTATGGACAGTATTTCTTTCCCGGAAACACGTATCAATCCGGATAACTACATTCGATGCAATGTGATAACAAATCATCTTCTACCGACAGCGGAAAGCTACTGGACAAATTTTATGAATTACGGCGCGAGTCCGAATAACCTATTAGCAACAGTCCTTTCAATCGAACGAACCGGTTACGCTCCAAGAGGTCGGTTAGAGGTACTTTTATGTTCGTCTTTTCCTGTGGAAAATGAAGAATTCTGCCGTACAATCAGGGAAATGATGTTTGTAAAAGGAGGGGCGGGTATCCTCGATAAATTGAAAACAATGGCTACCCGGATTATCAATGATACGGGCATCAGTATCCGGGGCCGGGGACAACCAGTTCTTCAAAACCAAGTGCAACAGAACGATGATTCATTTTCTCCCAAAGTTCGGAACCGAAGACATCGTTAAAGGAAGTGCTTATGCGTGAAATGTTTTTCTCGTATACACAAAATATAAACCTCAAAATGAATCTTATATGGGAATAGTATGTATTGATGAAAGGGTATGAAGGAGGATTACCCAATCTATTAAGATGTTAGCAGCTCAAGCTCGACAAGCAGAACAAAAATTCGAACCGAAGGCGTCCGAGTATTGGCTGGACGGCCATCAAGTCTGTAATGCGTTTGGGATAACAAAACGCACCTTGAGAAGCTATCGAGTAAAAGGGCTTATACCTTTTTCGTCGTTAGGCGGAAAATATTATTATCCGAAGAACGATGTAGCGCGATTCTTAGAATCTAAAACTTTGAAAAAAGATGGATAGTATGTCATCAGATTATTTAACGACCGAAAAAGAGGAAGTCAAAAGGATATATGATTACATTGCTCAGATAGAAAAGGCAATCCGTATATCAATGCAGAAATTTAAGCCTTCTATCTGCGACGAACGATATTTATCTGGGGAGGAAGTTTGTGAATTGTTACAAATCTCTTCACGCACATTACAGACATTCCGCGATACCGGCCATATAACATATATAGAGGTTAGCGGTCGGACATTCCTTTATCCTGAATCTGCTTTAAACGATTTATTGAATAAGAATCTCCATCCAGCCCAAATATAGAACATCCCCGGAACGTTTATCAGAAAAAGTATTAATTGCTGACCTGATCGCTCTTACGGAACGTCTACAGCGTCGTAAAATACAGTGTATCCTTTCTACGATCGCACGTTTTGTAATCCGCTGACTGCTAAACGGCATAATTTGCAGTAAATCCGACTTTTTTTCAAGGCTGCCCGATGCGTTTCAGGCAGCCTTTTATTTTGACATGCCGTTGGGAAATAGATTCTATTTTCCTTTGTGATCGCCGTCTCCGGGGCAAGATAGCGTCAGGTGCTTACGCCCTTTTCGGCTTTTTCGCACGATCTCCACCCTTCGGGTCGTATCGCGCGAAAAAGACCGACTGCGGGCTGCCCCTGCCGCTGAATTTTCTTCCCCGAAGCCGGCTTCTCGCTTTCATAGTGGGTATTCGCCGGCCGTATGTCAAACCAAAATTCATTTCGAAGATGAAAATCCGAAAATTCGAAATTGCGGTAGCAGGCTATGACTACCGCTTCAAGACCTACGCCCGGGACGACGTGGAGGCATCGGTAAAGGTGAAATGTTTTCTCGGACAACCCGATGCCGAGTGTACGATTCTTACCCCTGCGTTGAACAACTACCTGCGGGAAGCTGAATCCTGCCGATTCTTATCCAATGAGAGTAATGCTTCGGAACTGAAGCGGCCCCATGAGGCGGGCTTCTCGATGAGTATGACGAAAAAAGCCTGGAAGTATCGAAATATTAACCTCAAATAATCACGTAATGAAACGCTATGAATTTTATCGGAACCAAAAAATTACTGTCATAGATTGCCGGTATTTTAGTATTGAAGCCGAGAATCTTGAAACGGCAGTCCAGAAGATCAAGGACCTGTGTGCTGACGGCCAACTCGACGAACTGTCAAACGATCCGACATATCAAGAAGACGCTGCTTATCAAATTCCCGGAACAGAGTATCCACTGGACATAGAAAACAATAACGGAGATCCTACCGTTATGATTTACTCGGCCGCAGACGGAAACCGTATCACGGACAACCTTCCGAAGAGAAGTATCAAATGCTTGACGAATGTCTAAACTTATATACTTATGATCGATATTCCTTTGGTCCTGCGGCGGAGCACGCAGGACCGTTATAACCGAGGTATTTATACCTATTATGAATGTGGTTTTGAACCATCGCATTGCAACGTAGTACCTTGCATGCTGGGCATTGCCGAGACCTCTGCCGGAACTATGGTCGTCTGGGAATTTCCCCGGTACGGTCTGAAATGGATGTTTCATTATCTGACCCAAAATCCCGGAAGCCCAAAGAATCAATGGATATAACTTGCCCCTCAAGAGCAAACTGAGATACTATGGAAATCAACTCATTCATAAGTTTAAGGTTTTAATATTGTCTCTATATAGACACCTAAATATTCCAAAATAATAATATAGATAATATTTCCATTATTCTTACAACTTTTAATCCCTTTGAGACATGAGACAAATACTTCTATCTTGATTTAATAGCTATATCTCGGTTGCCGTCGGGAAAGATATGTCCGGACGGTCGGCTGCGCCTCCTCTCCGGGGTTCCGAGGATAATTATGTAGTTTTGATGATAATATCACCGATTTTCATCATTTCCCGACCAATCAAATCCTCGGAAAATTTAGCGTAGTGGCGTGTCATATTTGGGTCAGTATGACCGAGAATTTTTGCCAAAACATCAATAGGCATCCCATACTCTACGGCAAGACAGGCGAACGTGTGCCGGGCGACGTGTGTTGTCAGCGTCTTGTCGATATTGCAGATTCCTGCCAGCTCCTTCAAATAGGCGTTCATACATTGGTTACTCAATACCGGTAGGAGTTTGCCATTTACCTTAGTTGTACGATCACTTTTATATTTTTCCAAGATTTTTAGCGAATAGGGTAGTAACGGTATCTGGCTCATGATCGAGGTCTTTTCACGGGGTTTATGTATCCACCATACGCCTTTGTCATCCGATGAAAGGTGCTCCGTGCGTAAATTTGCCGCATCACTGAATGCCAAACCTGTTAAACAACAAAAAGCAAACACATCCCTTACTCGTTCCAAACGGGTATTATTTAATGGCTTACGGATAATAGTGTCTAATTCATCCTTCGTTAAGTGAGCCTTCTCCTTATTCTTCTCTTCATGGAGTTTAAAATGCTGGAATGGAGTTTTTTCTATCCATTCATTTCTGATGCAAAATAGCATAAAAGTGCGTAAACATCGCATAATAGTAATTGCCCCGTTGTGATGGCAATTATGAGCAGTTTGCAAAAATGTATATAATCCATCCACATACTCATAGTTTATCTGTTCCAGCGGTAAATCTTCTTTTTTGTATTTTGCTGATGTATATTCACGCAAATAACGTAGCATACGGAAATATTTTTCCGCAGTTCTCTTCACAATTCTTGTTCCTACCTCTCCCTGTCTTTTTTCTGCATATTTACTGAATTCAGCGAGAAATGCTCTCGTTTCTTCATACGGATTAGCAAGCCGTAACTTTATGGCTTGACAAGTAGGGTTTTTCCCCTCTTTTGTAAGCTGATCGTAAACTGCAAGTATATTGTAGCGAAAGGTAGTAATGATATTATTAATCTGTTCATCAACCTTATTCCGACGCAAAGAACGTTCGGCTCGTTGGTTCCAATGCTCCGGCTCGATCTGACATTTGGTAAAAATTTCCGTACTTACGCCATCCGTAGTTATCCGGACATAAATAGGGGCTTTCCCTTTTTTGTTAATTTTTGTTTTCTTACAGAAGAAAACAATCTTAAATGTGTTGCGCTGCATAGTTGTAAATGATGTGTTATTTATACGTTTGCAACACAGGAAATGTTACAGGGTAAAAAGCTGAAATACAGAGAAATAGATGCTAAATCGTGACCTATTTTTTTGAAAAACAAAAATAGGTCACGAATATGAATAGAATAACCTACTTTTTACTGCCTCTTTTTGACATTTCAAAAAACGAAAAAACCTTGCATATCATTGATACACAAGGTTTTTTCTGTTTGTTGCAGTATCTTTCAACTGCTTTTCTGTACCCCCTCAGGGGCTCGAACCCTGGACCCCAACATTAAGAGTGTCGTGCTCTACCAACTGAGCTAAAGAGGCATCAATCGTTATCCGATTGCGAGTGCAAAATTAGTGATAATTTTTATTATTGCAAAAAAATCCTGAAAATTTTTCAGGATTTTTTTTCGCATATCCACAGACGGACCTGTTGCAGAGGGTGTTTTCAAGGTGTTGCGGATCATTCCGGTTTCAAACCGTCGCTGTTCCATTCGCCTGCGGCGTCGGGATAAATGAAAGGGCGGGTGTCGCCGAACTTCTTCATATTCAGATAACTTTCGTAGAGATTGATGCCGTTGGCCGATTTCGTCGCCAGCGAGAAGGCGATTACCGACGGATGGCGCTTCGAGGTGTGGTAGCTGTTTTCAGCCCGTTCGACGTAGGCGCCCTGCCAAGCGGGATCGTTCGACGGATTGCCTCCGATGCGACGCGATTCGCCGCCGCTGCGGGTGTCGATCGGAGCCTGCGGAATCACGTACATCCCCATTGTGTCGCAAACTGCATACAGCGTCGGCGACACGGGTCCCGGCAGAAGCCTGAGGGTGTTGAATCCCTGCTCGCGGAGTTTCGCTATCTCCTCCGCCGGGAAATGGGGCGGAACCTCGCGCGTGCGGAGTGCGATGGGATTGCCGTTTACCGCCAGCTGTCCGTTGTGCAGTTCGACGGTGCGGAATCCGAGCGGCAGTTCGATGTATTCCATGTAGCGGCCTTCGTGCTGGGTTTTTACGCGCAGCGTGTATTGCGTCGGCCGGCCGGGGTTCCACAACATGCTGTCCGGAATGCGGGCCAGAAAACGCACGGTGTCCTCGCGGCGCATGTCGAGCGTGACGTCCTTGTATCCGATGGCGGCATTGGAGCCTGCCGGAGTGAGCAGTTCATAGTGGATGCGCGAAGTGCGCGGATTGAGGGACTCGGTTTTAACGACGAGGGCGATTTCAGCCATGACCTTGTCGTTCTCCTCGCTGCTGCGCCACGATTTGGTCAGTACGTCGCGTACGCGCAGCGTGGGCTGGCTCATGACCCATGCGGGACCTATTGCCGGGGCTGGATCGCTTTTCCAGCTTTCGAGACGCGCCACCTGCGACGGAGCGCTGACGACTATTTCCAGCGTGTTGCGGCCCTCCTGCGCATGGCGCGTGAGGTTGAATTCCGCCGGAGTGCTGCAGTCGCTGTCATAGGCCACGGTTTTGCCGTTCACGCGCACTTCGTAATCGGCCGAAGCCCATCCCAAATGGAAGAATACCTGCCGGTTGGCCCATGCGAACGGCACGGTGAACTCGGTCGAGAAAACGTTGTCTTTTTGCGTCCAGTCCGCCAGACGGGTGAAGTAACGGGTGTCGCCCGCAGAGGCTGCGGCCGCTTCCTGCGCCGTGGGGTAGGCGATCACTTCGCCGCGCGGAAGTTCACGGCCGTAGGTCGGAATATACTCCTGCGCCGCCAGCGTGCAGCACGAGAAGAGTGCTATGATCGAAAGAATACTCCTCATATATTCGCTTTTTTAACCTTCATTTTCGCCGCCCGGCGAAACGAGTTTCTCTGCTCGGCTCCCGCTTAACGAAAATGTTCGTATATTTGTGCAGGTAAAGATAGTAAATTTTCCGGAACTAGAGATGTCAGAATTTCCCAAACTCAATTTTCCTGCCATCCGGCTGCGCGCCCGCCGCCGTGGCGGGCAGGTCGAAGTATGGGACGACCTGCGGGGAATTTACCTCGTGCTGACGCCTGAGGAGTGGGTGCGGCGTCATCTGATCGCCTACTTCGTGTCGCACTGCGGGGTGCTGCCCAAACGCATTGTTCAGGAATATGCCGTGCCGGTCAACGGGCAGCCGCAGCGTGCCGATGTCGTTGTGGTGGGCGACAGCGCCGAACCGCTGGTGCTGGCCGAATGCAAGGCCCCGGAGATCCGGATTGACGAGCGGACCCTTTCGCAGGCCGTGCGTTACAATTCGGTGCTGGGGGCGCGCTTCGTGATCCTGACCAACGGCCGGAAACACTATTGCTGCGAGTATCGCGGCGGCCGCTATGTCCAGCTGGCGGGATTCCCGGATTTCGCAGCTTTATAGATTCTTGAAATTGGCGTCGATATAACGCTGAAAGCTCTCCTTGTAATTTTCTCCGATAGGCACGTACTCCGTGTCGCTCAGAAACACGCGGCCGCGGACATAGCCTTTGATGCAGCGCAGATTCACGATGTAGGAGCGGTGTACGCGCATGAACATCTCCGACGGGAGCGCCGTCTCCATGTTCTTGAGACGGAACAGGGTGGTGATCGTCGAGCCGTCGGCCAGATGCATGCGCACGTATTCGCCTTCGCTTTCGAGATAGACGATGTCGCTGATTTTCACCAGCGATACCTTGTAGTCCGCCTTCACCGAGATATACTCCTTGTCTTTGGGCAGCGCCTCCGGAACGGGTTCCGAGGCGTCGGCCGGACGCTGGTTGTGGCGCAGTTCGTAGAGCGAGTTGGCCTTGCCCGCCGAACGGCTGAAGTCGGCGAAGCTGAACGGCTTGAGCAGGTAATCCACCGCGTCGAGCTTGAACCCTTCGACGGCGTATTCCGAGTAGGCGGTGGTGAAGATCACCATCGGCCTTTCGACCAGCGAACGGACGAACTCCACGCCGCTCAGGTCAGGCATGTTGATATCTACGAAGATCAGGTCGGCATGCTGTCCGGCGAGAAACTGCTGGGCTTCGAGTGCGTTGTTGCACGAAGCGGTAAGCTCCAGATAAGGAATCTTCCGTATGTAACTTTCGATCTGACGCAGAGCCAGCGGCTCGTCGTCAATGGCGATACACTTAAGCATTGAGGGTCGGTATTACGAGTTTTACGGTGTATGTCGTAGTGTTTTCTTCTATGTCGAGCGTGTAGTTCCGGGGGCCGTAGATCAGTTCCAGACGCTTGCGGACATTGTCCAGTCCGATCCCGGCGCTGTGTCTTTCGCCTTTCTGCGTGTGGCGGCTGTTGCTGATCGTGCCGGTGACCTTGCCGTCGGCGTAATCGACGTGCATGTGGATGAACGACGGGTTGTTGTAGCTCACGCCGTGCTTGAATGCGTTCTCCACGAAGACGATCAGCAGCAGCGGCGGAATGGAGACCTGCGTCGGCAGGTCGTGCGGATACTCCACCCGGATGTCCACGTCGTTGGTGTAGCGGATGCGCATCAGCCCGATATAATTCTGGATGAACTGAATGTCCTTGTTGAGCGAGATGATTTCGCGTCCCGAATCGTAGAGCACGTAGCGCATCATTTTCGAAAGCTCGATCACGGCGTTTTTGGCGTATTCCGTGTCGATGTCGATCAGCGCATGGATGTTGTTGAGCGTGTTCATGAAGAAGTGGGGATTGATCTGGTACTTCAGATAATCCATTTCGGCCTGCATGTTCTGCTGTTTCAGCTCCTCCATCTGCTGTTCGTCGCGTATCGACTGGTACATGAGCTTGATGCCCGTATTGGCGCCCGACATGAAAAATCCGAGTATCACGTTCCAATACATTTCCAGATCGGTGAACGACGCCTTGCGGTGTTCGATGAACTGGTCCTCGGAGAGGTCCGAGAAGAGCAGGCTGTCGGTGATGTGCTGTTCGTAGAAGTCCACGAACCAGAACGTGCCAATGATCAGCGTCAGATTGGTTATCAGATACTTCCAATACTTGTGCTTGAGCATGAACCGCGGCGCGATGACGCTGTTGTGGACGATGAATATGATGAGGTAGGGCGCGATCTTGCGCCATGCGATCAATACGTTTTCCCAGCTGACGTGAAGCTCGGACATCATCAGCGAGTTGAGCACCGGCACCAGAATGATGGCCGACCAGACCATCACGTAGAGCAGGTTTTCGCCGATCGTCTGTTTCTTGGTGATTTTCATGCCGTAAAGATAATAAAAAAAAGTTACCCGGATATTCGCGGGTAACTTTCGTAAAAAAGCAGGTAACCGAACTATTAGTGACGCCTCATTGTTGGAATTGGATTCAGTGACTATGAAGAATTTGGGATAGAGAATCCAAAGTATGCGGTTACCTGCTGAGACTTGTTTTATTTGGTCAATAGCGACGGACTGTATAGATAACGTTTGATACTGCGTTTTGGTGTTTTTTCGAACTCGGTCGGATAGATCGCCAGCTCTGAGACGCGTTCGTACGCCGCCAGCAGCGAGTTCAGCTCCGCGAGGTTGTTCTGCATGATCTGCGGCAGGTCGTTCTTGTCCACGCCTTCCAGCTCGGCCTGTTCGTAATCGGGTACGACCAGCGCCTTGAGCTTTCCGTTTTCGGTTTCCAGTATGAGCGACTCCAGCACGAGATACATGTTGTTGAGCTTGTCCTCGATCTCCTCCGGGTAGATGTTCTGTCCGCTGCCGGAAAGGATCATCGTCTTCGAGCGGCCCCGGATGTAGAGCGTGCCGTCGGGATCCATCGTGGCCATGTCGCCCGTATGAAGCCATCCGTCGGGTTCGAGAACCTTCTCGGTGTCCTTTTCGTTCTTGTAATATCCCTTCATCACATGCTCGCCGCGGACGATGATTTCGCCCGCTTCGTGCTGCGGGTCGGGCGAGTCGATCTTCACTTCGAGCAGTTCGTGCAGGTAGCGCCCGCACGATCCGGCCTTGAACTCATTGTCGGGCGTGAAGCTGATGAGCGGCGCGCACTCGGTCATGCCGTAGCCGATGGTGATCGGGAACTTGATCTTCATCAGGAACGCTTCGGTCTCCTGATTCATCGGGGCGCCGCCGACGATGAATATGTCTACGTTGTTGCCGAAAGCCTCCAGCAGTTTTTTGCGGATCACCGAGTAGATGGCCGTGTTGAGCAGCGGAATCTTCACGGCGATCGACATGGGGCCTTTTTCGAGCATCGGCATCACCTGCTTGCGGTAGACCTTTTCGAGAATCATCGGCACGCAGCAGATGACCGTCGGTCTTACGACGCCCATGGCTTCGAGCAGAATCTTGGGCGACGGAATCTTACCCAGCAGGGTGATGTGTCCGCCTACGGCCAGCGGCGAAAGGAAGTCGAACGCGCAGCCGTAGGCGTGCGCCAGCGGCAGGAAGGACAGCGTGCGCCCGCCTTTGCGGAAATAGAAGGTGCCGGTCTGGGTGTTGATCATCCGCTGGGCGAAAATCACGTTGCCCGTCAGATTGTTCACCGTGAGCATGACGCCCTTCGAATATCCCGTGGTTCCCGACGTGTAATTGAGCAGGATGACCCGGTCGTTGGGAATTTCGGGGTATTTGATGTCGTTTATGCTGAATCCGCGCGGATATTTCGAGCGGTAATTCTTCAGGATGTCGCGCTGGAACTTGGTGAGCGCCTTGCCGTCGCGTTCGTAAATGGTATGGAAGTCGGTCAGCGAAAAGACGGCTTCGATTTGCCGGATCTGGTCCTCTTCGATATTGTCCCAGAAGTTGTCGCCCAAGAAGAGCATGCGGCTCTCCGAGTGGTTGATGATGTGGATGATGTCGGCGGGGGTGAAATCCTGCAGGATCGGGACGATGACCGCTCCGTATGTGATCGTGGCTATGTAGGTGATGCACCAGCGGGGGTTGTTGCGGCCTATGAGGGCGATTTTGTCGCCCTGCTTGATGCCGGCCTTTTTGAAGAGGAGGTGCAGCTTGGCGATCTCCTTGGCCATCTCGTAATACGAAAAAGTTTCGCCCTTGAAATAATCGGTCAGGGCGGGCATTTCACGATTGTCTCGGAAACTGGTTTCGTATATTTTGATCAGATTCTCCTGTAACATGGTCGCGTCCTAATTGCTGAGCAAAGATAGGCTAAAAAAACGATTTTACCGCCAAATCGCGGCATTTTTTATCCCATATTGCCGATGTTTTGAACCATAGGCCCTGCCGCAGAGCTTTTTGTGCCGTTTTTATTCCTCCTTTTTTTCCTGCTTGGGAGGCTGCTGTTTCACGTGGCGGGGTTTCCAGATGTAGATTTTCGATTCCGTGCCCGCCTTGAGCCTTTCGATGTTCTTGCGGTGCGTGTAGATCAGCAGTACGGCGATGATGAACGAGAACACGACGAACGGAACCAGATGGTTCACTTTCGGCGAAATGAGCGTGAAAATGGGGAAGCTGCACCCTGCGACCATCGAGGCCAGCGATACGTAGTGCGTAATCATCAGCACGAGGAACCAGACGCCGAAGCAGAGCAGCACTAGCGGGGCGTTTACGCCCATGATGGCGCCGACGAGCGTCGCCACGCCCTTGCCGCCGCGGAATCCGGCGAAGATCGGGAAGATATGCCCCAGAACGGCGGCGAATACGGCGATGAAGCGCAGGATGTAGAACCACGTTTCGTTTGCGCCGTCGGCGAAAACGCTGTCATATTTCATCAGGTCGATGATCGTCACGGCGACGAATCCCTTCAGCACGTCCAGTCCGAAAACGGGCAGGGCCGCGCGTTTGCCCAATACGCGCAGCATGTTGGTCGTGCCGGCGTTTTTGCTGCCGTGTTCGCGGATGTCGATGCCGTAATATTTTTTGCCGATCCATACGGCGCTCGGAATCGAACCCAGCAGATAGGCGATGATAATCAGGGTCGTGGCGGTGTAATATGTCAGAATCATAGTGACTTTTCAGGGGTTTGTATAATGCAAATATAATAAAATCTCCCGGATAAACGAATAAAACGCAATAAATGACATGCAGGAGGGCGGGGAACGGGGGCAAAAAATATCCGCAGAGGGGACGGTGCGTCTCTCTGCGGATATTTCACGTGCGGGGGCGTTTTCAGAATGCGGCCTTGGGAATTCCTCCGTCGGGCAGCAGGGCCGGCCGCTGCCGCAGCAGCTTTGCGAATTCCGGTGCTCCGGGGAGGGGGCGTTCGGACCGGGCGGCGGCCGCGGAACCTGCGCTTGGAGTCGTGAAATCGCACCTGAACAGCTTGGTGGTGACCTGCTGCGACTGATAACCCATGGCTAA
>ULUA01009399.1_pt1 | contig 16677 bp, 19 predicted proteins | sample 1958081 | NCBI WGS metagenome assembly ULUA01 (sample SAMEA4835748, study PRJEB28245) | human gut metagenome | biome: gut microbiome; material: fecal sample | place: Denmark | collected 2008
CCTTATAAACGCAAGAGGCTGACCTTTTGGGTCAGCCTCATAAGCTATATAAAGTAGACTTAAGACTATTGTCGCAATAAATCCGACAATGAGATAAAGTCTTTTTTTTGTCATTTGCCTCGCTTTCTTAATGAATTATTGGAATTGTAGTAAATCTGCCACTTTCCTCCATTTGCTGGATATGGTCGCATATATGTATCTGATGAGAACCAAGTTCCATCCGTCAAAACAGAATGATAGTTTACGGATTCACTAGTCCCTCGCACTCCATAAAATTTGAAATATTGAGCAAATACATACGCTATTGGTCGTTTCGATCCAAGCAAAGCTCCTTGTTGATGATCTCCTTCTCCATGTGGATGTGGATTTGTGTCCGCAGAATGGCAAGAATACATATACAACATTGCATTTTCAATATTGCCAGTCGGTTGTGGAAGATCTTGAATATTTGGAGCAGGAGACCTAGAAATATTAGTTTTCCCATCTCCTGTTGCTGTGAACTGCTGACCTTCACCAACAAGAATTGATTGGTTCTTCCCATGCGTCATAATTAATACTTCAGAGATCTCAGAACCACTCATATTTTTCCAATCTTCTGAGAAAGCCTTAGTAGTACTTGTCTGACTCATAGCTACACTTCCAGCTCCATATCTTCGGTTAAGTTCACTTTCCTCGAATATGGGTAAGCCTCCAGTGACGCCCGTCATTGAGTCCTGAGACTTCATGGTTACCTTCGCGGAAAACATTTTTCTTATGATGACACGCGAAGAAGTTGCGGAGGTTATAACCTTCTGCAAGAAGAACGACATCTCCTATAAAGCAAGATTGGCGGAACTTGGTATCCCGGCATGGAAGTTCTACGACAGCAAGTCCCGGTATGCCCTCGAGCAGGAATCTTCAGAAGCCAAGGGTGAGTTCCTGCAATTGTATGACGGCGGTTCGTCTGTGCCTATGCCATCTTTTGCGGCAACGTCAGGCAGGAAGGCAAAAGGCAGGAAGGAGGCCTCGGCATCCCAGATGCTCAGCATCGAACTGCGCACTCCCAACGGCACGATGATGCGCATTCAGGGAGAGATGGGCCAGGACTTTATCCAAAGTATAATCAGGGCGTCCAGCGGTCATGTTTAGCCTGAACGACAGTATGCGGTATCTGCTGTACAATCAGCCGACCGACATGAGAAAGAGTTATCATTCTCTTAGCGGCATAGTGACCAACATCCTTGACCGTGATCCCTGCAATGGCGATGTGTACATCTTCATCAACAAGAACCGGAACCGCATCAAACTTCTTCACTGGGAGCCGGGAGGAATGGTCATCTACTCCAAGCTGCTTGAGGCAGGTACTCTTGGTCGAGGCCCCGATATTGGTGGAGACAACCTGTTCGGCATCATCGAATGGCGCGATCTGGTCCTTCTGGTTGAAGGTATCATTGAGAAGCCGGACAGTCGCAGGCAACGTCTTGAGAGCCTGAAAAAGTTGCGGAAATGATATCACGAAATCAGCCGTAGAGTTGCATATATGGCACTTTTTTCTTAACTTTAAGTATTGAAAAAAGAAAAAAAATGACGGTGGAAGAGCAACTGATATCAGCGCTTGCCGAAGTTGAAAGACTTCGTAAAGCCGTCGTCGGCAAGGATGCCGAAATATCTCATAAAGATGCCCTGCTCTCTCTGAAGGACGCTGAAATCTCCCAGAAGAATGCTGAAATCAAGAAACTCAGCAACACTCTCCTGTGGCTTCGCCGTAAAGTCTTCGGCAAGATGTCGGAAAAGAATCTGCCTCTTGATCCGGACCAGCTTCTCCTCTTCGAGCAGGAACACCTGACTGATGAGGAGCGCGCCCGGCTCGACAAAGAGGTTAAAGCGGCGGAGCAGCAGATGACCAAAACCATAACCGTCAAGGTGAAACCTTCCCGCAGGGACTTGGATACCACAGGCCTTCCTACGGAAGTCATCGATATCTATCCTGATGGGACAACCGATGAAAATGGCAAGCTCAAGGATGAGTATGTCGAGATTGGCACCGACGAGTCGTCCCGCCTGGAGCACATTGCGGCAAAAACATACATCAAAAAGACCGTCATCCATAAGGTCATGCTCAAGTCCGACAGTAACAACAAGACTCCTGAGGACAGGAGAATCATCTGCGCCCGTCTCCCTCTGGCTCCGGTAAACAGATGTATGGCCGGCGCATCGGTGCTGACCGACATCATAATCGGCAAGTTCATGTATCATCTTCCGTTCTATCGCCAGATACAGCAATACAAGGAATCGGGCATCACGATAAGTGACTCCACGATGGGAGGCAGGTATGAAGCCGCTGTCGAGAAACTGAAACTCCTGTACGACATCTTGCGGCAGCACATTCTGCAGAGTGAGTACATCCAGATAGACGAGAGCGTCCTCCCTGTCATTGACAGCGAGAAGCATAAAGCCCGCAAGGGCTATGAGTGGTGCGTTCGCGATGCGATACGCGGTGCGGTCATGTTCTACTATGACCGCGGAAGCCGTGGCGGCAAAGTCGCCCGCGAGATACTTGGCGCCTATAAAGGCGCTGTCCAATGTGACGGTTATGACGCCTACGACCAGTTCGAAAAGAATGACAATATAACCGTCTATGGCTGCTGGGCACACGCACGCCGCAAGTTCGTTGACGCTCTCAATGAGAACAATCGGCTGGCGACAGAAGCATTGTGCTTTATCCGCAAGATCTACAAAGTGGAATCTGATGCGGACAAGGCTGGCTTAAATGCGGATGAACGCAAGGAACAGCGCCTGAAGATATCGTATCCGACAATACGGCTCTTTGAGACGTGGATGAAAGAAACATATCTGAAGGTTCTTCCAAACAGCAAGATGGGTGACGCGATCGAATACACATACTCCCTGCTGCCCAGGCTGTCGCGCTATGTGAACGACGGGCGCATCAACATTGACAACAACCTAATTGAGAATGCCATCAGGCCGTTAGCTTTAGGCAGAAAGAACTATCTGTTCTGTGGCAATGACGCATCTGCGTATCGTGCAGCAATCGTATATTCGCTCATAAGCACCTGCAAGGCTGCCGATGTTGACCCTCGGACCTGGATGGAGGACGTGCTGAGAAAGATCCCATACTACCAGCGCGACCAGAGGGATCTGGCGGAACTCCTGCCTTTCAATTGGAAAAACAGATATGAATAGGTCCTTCTCGTGACCCACTTGACCCAACTCGTCACCAATAGGCAACGAATAGCACCAACTCGTACCGAGTCGGTGCTAAAAGTCCGATTTGTTCAATACGGGCGTCACCGGAGGCTTACGAATATGGCATCGTTCTTCGCGTCGTAGTAATACGCCAATTTTTCAACATCTTCGGTTTTACATCGAGTAATGGGTATGCCTGTATAATATTCTTTGCTGTTATATGCTATTTTAACGGATGAACCACCCTTGAATCCACCGCTACGATTTACTTCCAATATATGAAAATCAGTAATTGGATGTTGGGATGATACAATATCTGTTCTATGTTCATACTCTTTCAACACATATATTGCCAGTCCTGCCAGAACAATGTTTATTACCGAAACTATAAAACTCCATTTGTTGATTTTCATCGCTTGCCTCCTTTCCGCCAAAGGCAAATGAACAAGAATACTATAATGAGATAATTAGCCAATACGAGATACCCAATATTCAATAAGGCATCATGAGAATCGGACAGGACTCTTTCGACAGAAGGGTGTCCTTTATATATAGTTTGCATATCTGACAACCCATATATTACGAAATTTATTATCGCCAAGATTGCAAGCGACACTATGCCTACTATTTTCTGCCGCTTATTCATAATTCCTATGCTCCATCTGTTTGATACTGATTTTTTCGGCATGTATGATGCTGTCCTTTCGCTGCTCTGAAAGAGGACCAACATATCTATCTCCATAACTCAACCGGCTATCAGCGGCTGTGATTATCCACCAATAATTATTATTTTGCTCAATGATTATTGCAGAATCATTCCACCATACATTTAGGACATTTGCGATGAATGACGGTTCATCCTTATATCCGAGTTTTGAAACAAATATAGGATAATCCCTTTCACTCTCGCCATATAATCCATCGCCATAAGTAAATACCGAGTAATTATCCGTCAGGTCATGTCGATTGCTACAAGAACAAAATACAAACAAAAGAGTTAACACGCCACAAAGTAGCATCATTGCCTCAAATTTCCAAAATCGTTTATCGGTCAGTTTCATTGCTTTCAAGGATCTTGGAATTGAATTTCACTATCATTATTGACGAGAACACCAGCACAAGCAATGTTCCGGCTACCGCATACAAGGAAGCGATAGCCACAGTTTCTGGGTCGTTTGATCTATTATTATACCAGAGAAAACCGCACATCTGATTTGCCCATATCGTTGAAAACAGAAGATTTGAGCAACATATCATTAACGACTCAATGTCGTGGGATAACTTAAAAATTGCATATACGAATATAACTTGAAGTATCGGCAAAGTAAGACATACTATGCTCCAGTTATAAAATATTGAACAATAAACTATTTGAAGATATGTAGCAGCACATATTAAAAACAGTTGTGCAATAGATTTACGTTTACCGCGATTCTCTTTTATTAAAATAGCCAAACTTATCAGTAAGAAAAAAAACAACCCAATTACCAACCACATTTGCATATTGATTTCGTCTTCATTGGCTTTAGGCACAGCATAGAGCATTATTATTGCCTCTATAAGAAGTAATCCTATCATTACTGATGTCTGTTTCCACTGTTTCATATCTTCTCAATAATTATGCTTTGTGAGCCGTCCTCTAATGAATTATTTTCATCCAAATGGATATGTGTGCCACAGGGCACATCAGTTTGGGCTAAATTGAGCAGATGGTTTGCCAACGAGATGAGTCCTTCACGGTTTGCAGAAATAACGACTTCGTCATTTTCGCTTGTGACTTTTATCGTAAAGTCGTCGCTCCAGCAAAGCTGAAGTCCTGAGCCTCGGTCGTATTTTGGTATATCAATTTTCATAATTGCCGTTTTATTTCTTGAAAATCGGAGTTCCTGTATTCTTCAATGCGATAATGATTTCGGGTTCGTTGTCGCAATTCTGAGTGTATCTGATTTCATAGCCTGACGTTCCTTTTGCTTTGAGATAATCAATCCACTCTTTACGATTTAGTGTCGGTGTTTCTGACACATCGGTAAATGTCCTTGGAAAATCATCGAAGTCATTATTGGGAGTATGAACATACATTGCAATCTGACATCCGTAGTTTCGTTGAAGGCATATATATCCCCATACTTGAAATGGTGAACTGATTGTTTCTGCATTAAGCCTGAATGTATCAAGCTGGCTAAACAGGACATCAAGGTGTTGTTTGATTTCAGCCCATTTTGTCAGCGGATATCCGTCCAAATGGATATGCTCATAGTCGTATTCCGCATTTCCGCTTTTTAGCTCTGCAATTATCTTCTCGGCAAAATTCTTTTTGAAAAGATTGCGGTAATATCTTTTTAATCCTCGCTTTTTCATTTCTTACCTCCTTTTCGCCAAAGATAAATAAACATACAAAGAGCTATGAAATAATTGAGCCAAAGAGCTACGCTCAAATTATTTATACAATTATACAATGGTGTATCTTCCCAATCGGTAATTGCAAAAGCCCATAGCAGCAGTTCATAAATGCCAATCACTGCAAAGACTATAATACCGACTATCTTATGCCACTTATTCATTGGGAACTCGGTTTAATGTAATTTGTTTCTTGTTTTGCCAAACTTCTTTAGACAGTGTAAGTTTTTTTGTAGTGTTGACTTTGGTCTGTATAGTGTCTAAAAAATTATAACCACCTGCAAGAAGATTGTCCGGGGCACTGCTGGAAATGAGGATGACATTCCCTTTGGATATCTTCCATATTCCACAATTCCAGATTTTGGGTACAGGGCATCTCTTATCATTTCGGGTTTGATTAAATGTATAAGTAGAATCTGCATTAAGGCTCAGTTCATAAATAAGCTTGCCTTGCTTTCCGCGATAATTGCCAACAAGATGTTCATTGCGATAGTATGGTAATTTTGTTGTTATTATTAGCAACGGCGTTTGAGGATTACCGCAACCTATCTGAATATTTTTCAAGATTTTGCAATCCGTTATTTCGTATTCTTTCAAATCAGCAAATTCTTCATTTATAATCTGCTGAATCCGTCCGTTTTCGTCTAATGTATCCGCAGGTATTTTATCCTCAATTTCGCAAAGTAATCCGTTAATTACAACCTTTAAAGTGGTGCGGGATAAGGAGTCGTTTTTTGCTTCGTTGTTATTACAAAATTGCATACCATTGACAGTTTGTGCAGAAAGATTAACTGTACAAATAATCATTATCCAACCAATAATAAATCTAAACTTTTTCATAAGAGGGGATGTTTATTGTTTGGTTTTGTCTTTTATGACGGGAATGTTGAAGAAGCCGTTTTGGAGGGTGAAGATGACAGTATCGCCTATTTGGACTTGGTTATAGAGTTCGTAGTCGTTAATGAGTTGAGTTCCTATTTGTTCTTTCTTAAATTGACATTCAACATCATAGTGCTCTGATGTTTTATACCCACTGAAATAGTTCTTGCTAAGAACGATTGCCGATTCCTCATAATAAGGACGGCTTGAGGGTATATAGTAGTTTGCAAGTACGATTATTGACTTTAATAGCAAAGAGACTATGACTCCACCGACTGAATATATTAAAGAATAGAAGATTCCGCCCAGGTATTCTTTCCAGTTCCAAACAATCTCTTTATCTTTAATCAACCGTATAATACCAACGGCAAAGCCGATTATTGCAAAGACTATTAACCACCACCATTCGGGTTCAAATAAAGTTTTGTTATCTATATGCCAAAACCACAAGATATATGCACAAGCAGGCACGATAAACAACCAAGACAAGTATTTCGATTTGTCTTTGGCGGACTTTTCCGCTGGTTTGTTATGTCGTTTCTGCTGTTTCATTTAATGGGGAGTTTTACGGGCTGTAAAATTAGTGATTTTTCTGATTGGGTGGTGCTAATTGGGTGATAATATTTGTGTCTGCGGATTCAGAAGCTTTCGTCGTCCTTGATGGCGAGTTGGTAGCAGTGGTAGAGGGCTTTGCCGAGTTTGTCTTTTTTGAATTGCTTTTCGTGGTTGGACGGGAGCATTGTGAGGCGGATTTTGGCTATGCCGTGCTGGAGGAGTTCGAGCTGGTCGGGGGTTATCCAGAACTGGGCGATGGAGCGGATGTCTGTGTCGGCAAGGATGACGTTGTCCACTATTACCTCGTAATCGCTGTCTTCGTTGGCGTTGCAGATGACGGTGCCTTTGAGTTCGATGAGTTCGTCGGAGAAGGTGCGGATTTTCATTATGGGGTCTTTGAGGAAGACCATACAGTTGGATTTGACGGTGGCGACTATGGAGTAGAGGCTGTCTTGTTTGGCTACGCCGTAGGTGAAGGTGTAGCCGTCTACGAAGTATTCCTGTGCCTGGGTGGTGAGGCCGATTGTGCAGAGAAGAAGGAGGAGGATTCGTTTCATTGCTGTTCTTTGGTGAGATTAACGATTTTTCTGCGTCTGGAGATACCCCAGCCTGATATACCGAGTATGAGTGCTGCACCGAGGGCAATCCACCAGAGCCTAGTCTTTGAGTGAGGTTCTTTGTCGGAGTCTGCAAACGGGTCTTCGCCTTCGAGGTATTTTCCTTCTGCTATGAGGTTAAGGGCGTATGTGAGAATTGAGTCTGGCGCTTCGAAGATTTCACGCCTTGTTATTTCTACAGGATAGTCCGGAATGACTCCACGGCCGTAAGGAATGCGTTCGTTTTGTGTGGTGTCGTAGATGATACGCACAAGCGGGATTTGGAATTGGAATCCTGAGTTCGGCAGACGTATGTCGGCGAATTTCAATGCGGTCATATAGTGGTAGGCGGTTGCCGTTTCACGACCTACGACTACTCCCCGTCTGTTGCGTAATATCTCCGCAGGGAATATCGTTGCCGCTGAGCAGGAGCCGGCATTTGTAAGGACATATATTTTTCCGTGGTATTGCACGGTTGAGTCCGGTTCTACTTGTTTGCAGTCTTCGTCGATGCTATAGTATCCGTTACCGTCAGGCATTGGTTCGTATTCAGGGAAGATTTCCATATCATCGGTGTAATTGAGGCAGCAGTCTTTGAAAGAGGTGTAGTTTCCCCGTTTCGGAACCCAGTTCATTGCGCCTTTGTTCCGGCTCGCTTCGTTCAGCAAAGTTGAGAGTATGCGGTTCAGGACTTTGACATCTCCGCCACGGTTGTTGCGGACATCGACTATGAGATTTGGAACGGATGCTTTGGAGATGGAGTCTATGTAGTTTACGATTTCATCTGTCGCAGTCTCGTTAAGTACGAATGTGTTGAGTCCCAGATATGCGGTGGAATCGTTAAGCATTCTTCTCGTCTGCTGCATATTTTGCATTAGATAGCCGAGATATGTATGCTCCGAGAAGCCAGACAGTCGTCCTGTTGATGGAGAACCCTTGAAGCTGCGCTTTTCTCCGTCTGCAAATTCTATGGTGTGATCCCAATAACCGTTGCTGTTGTAGTTGCACTGGTATGCCAACACTTCTTCTTTTACGCTTTCAACGGCGGCATCGTAATTCCCGATCAGAGGTAAATGATAGTTGCGTATTGAATCCGCAGCAATACCAGATATTCTGGCTATGCGCCTGCCGACATATTCGGAGTATTCTTTTCTTGTCATAGTCACGACACAACTGTCACCATACCATCCGAAGAAAATCTGTGGCATATATCCGTTATTCTTGGCGTGCCTGTCAGGATAAAGGCTGATGTGCGAGTCGTGGACAAAGCCTTCGAGGCGACGCATTATCTTGTACAGCGATGGTCTGTCTATGCCGTCAGCTAATTCCGAGTTGATTTCCTGCTCGAATTGGGAGAACTGGTCGGGAGTCACGACATCATAGAGGGATGGGTATGCTTCTTTCAGTACAGCCATTATTTTAGAGAAGTCTTCTTTGGCTTCGTCAGCTGTAAAGGTTTCTTTTACGATTTCCTCCTTTGGCTGGATAAAGGTTGTATGCAGTCCGAAAGATGTCATCGGGTCAGATGGTTTGTTGTCTCGGGTGGAGACACTTACCATAATGGATGGTTTTCTTATTTTGCAGTAGCTGCGGTGCAGTGTTCCGAGTGTCTGCCCTCGTTGTATTTGTTCTCCTGTTTTGAAGTATCGTTCAGGGATGAAGCCGGTGAGGTGTATTTTTCTACCGTCGTCCAGACGAAGGCTTATGCTACCTGTGAGGTAGTCGGGGTCGAAGCGTTTGGTGTCAAGTTCAGCCTTTACATTTTTGAGGTTGTCTTCAATGGAGAATTTACCGTCTATTGAGAAGGTGGTCAGATAGGAAAGGCTTTGAAGATAGGTCAGGGAGAAACTTGAAACTGTGGCGTTCTCCGGAGAGAGTATCTGTGCGTCTTCTTCGCCGCCGATGAATAGTTCGTCGAGATTGAGTTCTCCGTTTATGTGTTGCTGTGGTACATAGAGTACATTATCATTTGCTTTGTGTCCGTCTATTGGCCATAGCCAAGTTTGCGCCTGGGCGGTGAGGCCGATTGCCAAGAGAAGCAGGAGGAGTTTTATTTTCATATTACTGTGAGTTTTCTGTTTATGGATATAACTCACAAAGTTAGTGATTTTTCTGATTGGCTGGCAACATTAGCGGTGTTTTGTTGGAGCAACTGATGATTTCGGCTATGTTCCATATATAAGGGGAAAGTTTGATTTTTTGGACTGTTGGATTTGATTGCAAACAATGAGCAATAGCGTATAAAACGAAATTAAGCAGGAGAAATTATCCCTCCTGCTTAATTTTCGTCAATCCAGTCACATTCACTTGACCTTATATTTCAGAATCTCTTGGATCATTTCCTTGACATCCTCTCCGACCTGTACGAAGTTCTTATAAAGGATGCGCTCCCGTTCATCCCTTGATTTGAAGGTGTAGAACTTGGGCAATGGCACATAGCCGGCTTCCTCCTTCTTTATCTCTTTCATGTCGAAGTCCGTCTTGCAATAGAACTTTGAGGTCTTGAACTCCTCGCTTTCCTGAATGTTCATGCTTCCACCGCTTCCTGTTTTTGTCTGCACAAAGTCACGGGCTGTCTGGCCGCATATCCATCCGGTCGGCATATCGGAGATTTTGGATGCAGGAACGAGACTGTCCATGTTCTCATTCAGGTTAATGGAGGTTTTGTCCCGGTCAATGGTAACACCTTTTTTGAGCTGTACCACCTTGCCGAAGATGTCGGAAGACAGCCATTCCAAGGTCTCTTTGGAACGGGCAGAACCGCTGACCACATTGCCGACAGTGGTGATAATCTTCTGCATACCCACCTTGCCATAATCCGCTTCAAGCTGCGGCAATTCCTGAAACCCCAACGCTACCGATACCTTGTTGCTTCGAGCCGTACCAATAAGGCGGTCTATCTTATGGAAATATAGGGTAGGCAACTCATCCACGATGATGCTTACCGGGATATTCTTGCCTTGTCCAGTGTTCACTCGTGTAACCAGACGATTGAGAATAAGGGCGTTGAGTGCCCCGATAATGCTTTCCATTTCCGGATCATTGGCTATCAAGAGATAAGAAGGGCTTTTCGGGTCAGACACTTTCAAGTCGAAGTCATCACCGTCCTTGTGGAATATCCAGTAACTTTCCTTGGTGGCAAGGCGCGAAGTATAGACACGGAGCGTACCTATCATGCCCTCCAATTGCTCCATTGCCTTGTTCTTCAGAGCGGTTTGAAACGGACCGAGCAACGGTGCCACCTCGTTGTCGGTCTCCAACACCTCGAAAATGGTCTGGTAACTCTCATTGAGGAATGACAGGATATGTGGCATATCGGAATACTTTCCGAGCCAATAAGCCGGTTCCACTTCCTCGCCTGCGGAATTGAACACCCGTCCGGTGGGTATCATCCGCTTGGTCTGTTTGTCCTGTACCTTCTCTGCCGTGAGCATATTTCCGTCCTTGTCGTATGGCTCTTTGCCCCAGTTGCAGAAGAAATAGATGCAGGCTGCAAGGAAGTTGACAGCGGATGTCTGAAAGAACTGGTCACTGCCACCGCCTCCTTCTTTCTTGCCTTTTTGTAAGGACTCAAGCAGGGTTTCTGCGGTTTCAGATGCGGCAGCAAGGTTGTTGATGTATTTCAACTGGATAGGATTTACCCTGCGACTGTATTCCACATCAACGAAATTGATGATGTTGAACTTGCACCCCTTGGGCAACTTTCCGAGCTTCTGGTTTTTCTTATAATGATAGTATAATTTGGTAGCCAAAGTCGGGAACTTATAATCGTAAACAACTAAGGCAAAGCCTTTTGCCGAGTGCTGGCGGATAAACGGTTCGATAATGGAAAAAGTCTTGCCGGAACCCGGTGTGCCGACTACCCATGTGCCTCGGAACGGATTGCTGATGTTCACCCAACCTTTGCGGAACTTCCCCTTGTAATAGTAGCGCATAGGGATATTGACCGAATACTTGTTCTCCTGCAACTCCCGACACTGCTCAAAACTCTCGTTTTCAAAATTGAAACGGTCTTTCAGCAATCCCTCTTTGAGGAACTTGGAAATGTTGTCAAGGGCGATGTGAACCAGTACCACGCCGATTATTGAGGCAAGCATATAAAGCCAGATGTTCAACTGTAAAGTGTAAAGCCTTGTTTCCATCGGATATCCGAACAACCAAACAGACAATACAACCAGCCCCATACCTATTATGATAGGATAAAGAACTTGTTTCCGTGCATTGAACTCCAGTTTCTTCTTGTTCCTTGTCCCTATGCAGGTGATGCATATAAGCAGGAACGTGGCTAACTTGCTATACGCGAGATTCCCGTCATTGTAGATTACCCACCGCTTGATACGCCCGTGTATGTCGCAAAGTATGCCGCCCCAATGGTCAAGCATGGCCGGGTCAATGGCATACTCGAAGAACTCCAGCAGAATGGAGACATAGATGACCGAACGGAATATCTTGTAAAATCCTTGTAACTCTTTGCTTTCTTCCATTTCGTTTCCCGTTATTCGCTAATTCTTGTGTGTTCTGATTCTTAATCTCTCAAAGTAATGATTGCACGTACCTTGTGTGCCTGTGTCTTGGGTGTTTCCTGCATCGAGCCGCTTCCCATGGAATAGAGCCACGCTTTCGCCTTTTCCTGCCCGGCCACTTCCGTACTCGTCCAGTACCAGCAGTCATCGGCTGCATCGGGCAGTTCGTCGCCACCGCACATCCTGATGATGGGGTTTATCTGGCTCTTGGCATTATAGAGCATCCGCATCTGTGCCACGGATGGGATATAGGACGACTGTCCGTACCGCCACAGGGCGAAGACCGCTTCTGCCATAGGCGAGGTGGTTTCTCTGGTGTCGTAGATTGCAAAGGTGTTCTCGTTGCCGTCCAGTGCCGTGATGTCAGCAGATGTGCGTTGGTTTACCCCTATGCTATCTGCAAAAGCCTCCGGTGCCAAGTCCCACAGGTAAACCGCATAGCCGTTGCCTTCAATGGCTTCGTCGTGATTGACATGGAACACCACGGCAATAGGCTGTTTTTCGGATTGCTTGAAGTCTGATACCGACAACACTTTGCCGTCCGTACACAGGATATGACAGGGTTTCATTGCCGTGTCCGGGAAATCCCGGTGTGCGTCACAGGCCACGAATAACGTGACGATAGCCGACAGGCTGAATAGCCTGCAAGCGTTTATGTATAATTTCTTTTTCATTTTCCCTTAGTTTAGAGGTAATTTTACACCTAAGACAATGCCCGTGCGGAACAGGTCTTCTCCTTTTATCATCAAATCGGTTTTCACCTGGCAGAACAGCCTCCAGCCACCTCGAAGTACATAATTGTGTTCATAGCCGAGGTGGATGCCGCCCAAGAACCGTTTTGTGTCACTCCCGGCCGATGCCCCGATACGGACATTGCCATAATGGTTGCGACCACGCGCCACACAAGGCTTGTAGGCTACTCCGAATCCGTAACTCCTGTAATTCCTCCAGAATGATTCCGGACAGATATGACCGCAGGATTTGCATTCGTCCCATTTGAGATAACCGTTGGCAAAAAACTCCCACGTGTGGTGGTATTTGCCCTCATGTTCGTATGAGAGGGTGATGTCCAGCCCGTTTTGATACAGGCAACCGACACCCAACGAAAGACGGTCGCTGTTGCTTTGCGCTTTGCCGTTCATGGCAAATGTTATGACCGTGACCAATACCAATAATATCTTTTTCATCATTCCTCCTCCAATAATACACGGTTAAACGAATCGGCTGAAAGCACATCCTCGTAGTCTATATTCAAATGTATGTTCCTGCCGCTTATCTGTTTCTCGGTCATTTCAATGGTCAGTACCTTGTCGTTGGGGAAGGTCATCTTCTTCAACACTATGACATTGCGGTAGCCATGACGGAATGATTTCGCCTGTTCAAGAACCAATGCCGGAGTCAATTCGACAATCTGCGCATTGGTAGCCTTGGTGACTTTCTTGTCCGCGAGTTTTACCCGTATCTGATCGATGTCGAAACGGATATTGGTCTTGTTCTCGATGTAGAAGTCAATGAAAAAATAATCACCGACTGCATAGATGTTGTTCAATCTCATCGTCATGCGGTGTTCCCGGCTTCTCACGCTGCGGTATTTGGCAGGAGAGTTCCATATACGCCTCGCAAACTGTGTCATATCCGCCTGTGACATACTCACGGCCGGATTGTTATAGGCGTTACGTTCCCGGAACTCGATTTCCTTGTCCGTCACGGCTTCCTGCATCCTTGTGGTATAGAGCAGCGCATACTGGGTACGGTAGCGTTCCGTGACAATGGTGACGATGGCCAGTACCTCACCGTCCTCGTGTCCTGTCTCCTTTGGTTTCAGACGGATTGTGTTGTTTATCGGTTGGTCACCGACCACTTTGTCCGTGGAAATATCCACGAAGCGTATAGGTTCGGAAGCGGTAATGATCGTGGTCACTTGCTCGTTGACGGTCAGTTGCTCCAGTTCCTCGTAAGTCTGCTGGGCGAATGTAGGCAGGCTCGACAATGCCGCCGTTACTCCGATACAGATAGTCTTGATAATCTTCATATCTATGATTCTTTGAATGGTTATTTACTTTGCATTTCTTTTTTCCTTGCTGTTGATGATATAGACAAACGTACCGTATTTCAGGTTGACCTTGTTCTTCTTGATGTTCTTGCTGATGGCGTTGCTCGTCTTCTGGTAGGCATCCTGAATAGCCTGCATTCCCCATTGGGTAAGGCTGTTGCCATTACCGCCGGTATTCATGTTCATGTTGCTGTTGAACGCTCCGCTTGCCACATCTTTGGCGGTTTCCCTGAATGAACTTGACGGCACATACAGCCCCTCCAGTCCGTCGGTATCATAGAGCGAAAGGCTGACCTTGACGATTTCATCATTCACCAGTACGCTGTTAATGGTTCCCTTGACCCTCTGCGAGGAAAAACCGCTCATGATGGCATAGAGATAAGAACCGCTTTTGACCACTGTCTCGTTGATTTCCACATCATCCAAAAGCCGAAGCCTGACACGGCTTCCGTCCACGGCCTTGACATTCTCGTCTATAATCGCCTTGATCAGATTAGGCTCATGCTCGTTTTGGGCAATGGTGTTGAAATAGTCGGAGGTCACTTTTACTTTCTTGACCATTTCACCCGGTTCTTCGTTTTCGGAAGGAGCGTTTACCGCCCGGCTGTCTTCATTGATTGTTCCGCTTGCGGACACTCCGGTTTCCGTGCGGTGTTCAAGACTGTCTTCTGCAAGTGGTTCAACAGGTTCCACCTGTGCCTGCGCCTTTAGTCGTGCTTCCGCGAGGGCACGCTCCAGTTCTTTGAGGGCTTCCTGCTCTCTCGCTTTGGCATCGGCAGCTTCCTCTGCCTGTAATTTCTGCTGTTCCAGTTCACCCAAGAAGGCAACTTCGTCCTGGCTGTACTGTGATTCGTATTTTTCCTTGTCATCATCGGGTTCGTCTCGTTCTATGTTATCCACAGCCGTGTAGTCGGCAATCTTGCCCCACGACTTTGCCATGTTCTCGTATTTGCTTCCTATGCCGTCGCCGCCCTTGATGGTGGCATCGGGCAGGTCAGGATTCAGGAACTCCGTGGTCTGGAGTGTTTTGTCGGCTATCTCTGCCTTTTTTACATTGAAGAGGTCAAAGATGAAATAGGACGCGCCCAACAGCGGAATATACAATATGGCAGGAAGCATATATTTGGGCTGCCTGAAATTGATTTTCTCGAATATCCTTTTCATCGTTGTTTGGTTTGGGTGGGTTCAACAATGGGAGCAACCGGCTCCTTGTGGCGTTCTTTGAGCAGGCTGTCCTGCATTTCTGTAGCACTTCTTATCTCCTGACCGTGCCGATATGCCTTGGTCAGCCGATAAATGTTGAAGGTGAATGTGCCGATTACGAAACCGAATACCATGACAAGGAACAGTATCTTGTTCCTGTTGGCAAAGCCCTGTATCTTGGCGGCCAGTTTGTCAAGACGTGTCGCCTGGGCGAATTTGCGACCGGCATTCACATCACGCTCGTATTTTTCTTTGTATTGTGGATCGTTCTTGTCCGGCATCTTTTCGCCGAACAGCATCCTGCGGAATCCTTTGGTGTTCATATCTGTAAATTTTAATAGGTTGCTTTCGTTTTCTGTTCGATGTCTTTATTGAGGAGGGTACGCCAATTTACGATAAGCAGTCCGTGCGGATTGTTCTCGGTTCTCGGTACTCGTTTAAGTTGCCCTGCCGTCACCAGTTCACGCATCAGGATATTGCTTCTGCGCTCGATACGCTGCCGTCCGTAATAAGTGAACTCCATATTGCTTTTGTCAAACCGCACACTGTCGCAGTAAATGGAGAATACGGCACTCGTTCCCAAGATGTTGGAGTAAAAGCCTTTCTCTTTGAGCGTGTTGTACTGTGCAAGTCCGGTCTCGTCCACCAGGTACATCGCCTTTTCCATCGTGTATTTGATATACTTGTCATCGGGAGGAAGCGTGAAAAAGAAGTGGTGGAACATTTCCACATGACTTTTGGCTTCCACATCAAGGGTTTCGTCCATCGTGGTACGGTTGACCAATATTGGCACGTTGCCGTCCAGCACATAGACTTTCTTCTGCGCATCTGTCACCATTGTCCGTGCCGTCCAAATGCTGCTCACGCTGATGATGATACAGCCGACAAGGAAGAACGAGCAGATGATGCCCACTAACTTGATTTTGTTTTCTAAATTTCTGATTACCATTATATATTCTTGATTATGAGTTTACGATTATCGCATCATAGTACCGATTGCACCGGTCGCTGTCATCTTCGCCTGTTGAGCCACACCTTCACCGAAGTTTCGGGTTGAGAATGCGGTATCGCCCTCCGGTATCATCCAAGCGGCCAAGTCCGGAACAAGGTTCAGGCATTTCAATGCCACGATACTTGCAGCCATAAGGTAGCCTGCCGAGAAAAAGGAGTTTTGCAGATAAGCAGCCATCGTCTGCTCACTTACCGTGATTGCCGTCAGGTTTTCCACCTGTATGCAAAGCACAATGTCGAACAGAAGCAGGACATAAAATCCGACGAAGTAGAG
>ULUA01092925.1_pt1 | contig 16484 bp, 13 predicted proteins | sample 1958081 | NCBI WGS metagenome assembly ULUA01 (sample SAMEA4835748, study PRJEB28245) | human gut metagenome | biome: gut microbiome; material: fecal sample | place: Denmark | collected 2008
GGAGCTTGTCAGCGATTTGATTCCTGCGGTAGAGGGCAGATACAATACATATTGTGCAACCACGGATGTTGATGGGATAAGAGCTTCCCGCCTTCACCGCGGCTTCGGCGGCTTTTCGATGGGTTCAGCCTGCACATGGTGGGTCTTCGAGAAGGCTCTTAACGAGATCGCCTATTTCCTTCCCACCAGCGGTGACAGCTGGGGAGTTGAAATGAAGGGCGGCAACACCAAGCCGGTCGAAACGGTTGAGAATCTCATTTATTCAATCAAAATGCAGGGCATGAGCGGAGACGATTTCTACATCTACTCCGGAACCGGCACCAACGATATCGCATATCCCAATATGTGCCCGATGGTTGCTGAGATGAAGAAGCATGACGATGTCTTCCGCTTCTGCGATAATTTTAGGGACGGAAACTTCTATTTCGCAGTAAAAGATGGCGGCTGGCACGACCAGAACACCGTTAGAAGCATAGTATTCAACGGTCTGCCAAAGTTCTTCGGATAAATAGTGCAAATAAATATCCTCCGTACACGTTGCAAAGCGTGCGCGGAGGATTTTTTGTCCGTTTATATTGTTTTGCTCAGACGTTATTGACAACTCCGATAAACAGCGGCTGTCCGACGTCACTTTCTATGATGAATATGAACGGTCTGTCAAGCACGAAATCTACTATTCGCCTTTCTATAGGTTCCGCTGCGCCCGGCGCTTCTATTACGGTAAATGCGGCGGCCTTGCAGCCCTCCTCATCTATAACCGCCCTTGCCGCGTGATTAATCTTGCTGATATATACAGGGGTTTGGTCTGTCAGAGCGGAAAAGTCGGCTGAGCCCATATTAAAGGCGTTTTCTATGCCTATTGCCTTGAAGCTTTCACTGAGGTCGATATCTGATGATACATCAAACTTAGGCAGCTTAAGATTCAGCATAACACGCTCGGCGTTATCTTTATTTCCGTCAAGGAGAGAATCAATAAGGTTTCCTTGGAAAATAACCTCATCAACAGTACTTCCCTCGTCTGGTAGGATAAGCCACATTCTGCCGCCGCCTTCAAAATTCTTGTATATTGCGCCGTAGCTTTCACCGCGATAGTAGTCCTTGTCGTCGTCCGACTGGCACATAAATTCCGCTTCGACGTCGCCTGTAGGGGAGTGGAAGATAAGTCTTTCGTTGAATTCATTATAAAATTCGTCACGCCATTTTGCGCTGAAATAAATGGCAGTCAGTATTTCAATAACGCTGCTTTCATCAAGTCCTACGTCCACGATTTGCTCTTCAAGAAGACCGCCGGTGCGCTTGAAAAGCCAGCTTTGCATATCGGCAGTCAAATCAGGGTCACCAAAATCTCCCGAAAAGCTGTCAGCATAGTAGTGCTCGGCAAGCGCCTTAATTGCCGGCTCTTTGAACTCAACATCGTCATTCAGCCAGAGCGAACTTGAAAGAATCTGCTCTCTTGTTTTGTCGTAAATATAATTCGAATTCCAAAGTGTCTCGGCGTTTTCCCTTAGCTCTTCTATAGAGTTGGTATCCAGCGCGCTGAGTATCTGCTCTTGTGTCTCTCCATCCGAGATTTCCGCTAGCATTGAAGCCGCGATATAGATGTTCACCGGCGATATCACTCTGTTTTCGTCATTGCATTCCGTTAGGGCAGAGGATATCAATTCGTTGTAGAAGTCTGAGTATTTATCAATATCCTTTGCCGAGCTCCTGCGGTTGGAATTGTATTTGTAGTATATGTTCTCTTGCAGCTCGGAATCTATTCTTGGCTCGGAATAATCCGGGGATTCCGGGCATATGGGATATTTCGCCGCCGCCAGCGTTTTAACCGAGTTCAGCTTGACGGTACTGTCATAATGTGAAGCGTATATCTGCGGGACCTTGCCGAATTTGGCGGATAAGGTTGAATTTCCATTTCCGCTCACAGCCCTGATAATCCCCGGGACGGCGACTGCCACCGCTATACACGCGGCAATTGGCAGCGCGATTTTCATCACACGTCGCGCGGCGCGGCGCTTTATTTCGCGCGCTTCAAAAAATTCCCTCTCCCGCTGGGCTGAAACCTCCTCGATAAGCTCTTCGCCTATGCCGTCAACGATTTTAGATATGTCTTCTCGTTTCATATAATAAATCCCTCCCCTTCAAGATAGCTCTTAAGACCGTCCCGCACCCTTTTGAGCATACTTTTTACTGCTGATTCCGAAAGCTCCATCATGCGGGATATATCCTTAATGCTGTCGCAGAAGTAGTATCTGCGGATAAAAACGTTCCTTTTCCCGGCGTCCAGTCCCGATAAATACGCCGTCAGCAGCTGCGAAAGCATTTCAAGCTCGATATCCGCCTGAACATCCTCAAACGATGCAAAGCACTCGCCAAGCTCCTCCATAGAAATCGAATACCCGCTATGCCTTTTGCGGGATGTCCGGATGCGCAGACGGTCTATCGACAGTCCCCGGGTTATCCTCCCTAAATAATAAGCGAGCTTTGGCGGACAGTTGGGCGGTATGGTGTTCCATGCGCGCAGGTAGGTATCGTTCACGCACTCGCGGCTGTCCTCATGGTCGTTAAGTACGTTATTTGCTATGACATATAGGTAGGACGAATACTTTTTATCGGTTTCGCTGATGGCCTTTTCGTCGCGATGGTTAAATAGCTCTATAATTTTGTTGTCTTCCATAATTGTCCCCCTTCACTGGCGTTCTACTATATATACCGTAAAACAGGCAAAAAAGTTGCAAGATTTTACGAAAAATTTTGTTTATTCACACAAAAATCTCTTGAAAAATTCATTTGAATGTAGTACCATAATAAATAAGGGATAAATCCCGGATGAAAATACTAAACAAGGAGTTGCAAATTATGGCTAACAGATTCATTCTTAACGAAACAAGCTATCACGGTGCGGGAGCTATTAAGGAGATTCCCGCCGAGGTAAAGGGCAGGGGCTTTAAAAAGTGCTTCGTCTGCTCCGACCCTGATCTTATCAAGTTCGGCGTTACCAAAAAGGTCACCGACATTCTGGACGATAACGGCATAGCTTACGAAATATATTCCGAAATCAAGCCCAATCCTACCATCGAAAACGTTCAGACCGGCGTTGCCGCCTTCAAGGCAAGCGGCGCTGACTGCATTATAGCTATCGGCGGAGGATCCTCCATGGATACCGCCAAGGCTATCGGCATCATCATCACCAACCCCGATTTTGCGGACGTCCGTTCTCTCGAGGGCGTTGCGCCTACAACCAATAAGTGTGTTCCGATAATCGCAGTCCCCACTACCGCCGGAACCGCCGCCGAGGTAACCATCAACTACGTTATAACCGATGCCGAAAAGAACAGAAAGATGGTCTGCGTTGACCCGAAGGATATCCCGATTGTGGCAATTGTCGACCCGGATATGATGTCCACCATGCCCAAGGGTCTTACCGCCGCCACCGGCATGGACGCGCTGACCCACGCTATCGAGGGCTATATAACCAAGGCCGCTTGGGAGCTTTCGGATATGTTCCACTTAAAGGCTATCGAGATAATCTCAAAGAGCCTGCGCGGAGCTGTTGCCAACACGCCCGAGGGCAGGGAAGGCATGGCGCTCGGCCAGTATGTCGCCGGAATGGGCTTCTCCAATGTCGGTCTGGGCATAGTTCACTCAATGGCTCACCCCTTGGGCGCACTTTATGATACCCCGCACGGCGTTGCGAATGCAATCATTCTGCCCACCGTTATGGAATATAATGCTCCTGCCACCGGCGAGAAGTACAGGGATATCGCCAAGGCAATGGGCGTTCAGGGCGTTGACGCTATGACTCTTGATGAAGCAAGAAAGGCAGCTGTTGACGCTGTTAAGCAGCTTTCTAAGGATGTCGGAATCCCCGCAGACTTAAAGGATATAGTCAAGCCTGAAGACGTTGACTTCCTCGCCCAGTCCGCTTATGACGATGCCTGCCGCCCCGGAAATCCCAGAGATACATCCGTTGCGGAAATCAAGGAGCTTTATCTTTCACTGATGTGAGTTAGTTTTTAAATGTAAATGCTATCAAAAACATCCGGCAGACCTGTTTTTTCGGGTCTGCCAGATGTTTTTTACGGATTGTTGACTACGCCCATAAACAGCGGCTGGTTGGTGCTGGATTTAATGACGATGATGAACGGTCTGTCCGCGGTGAAGTATACTTCTTCCGGAGGTGGGGGCGAATCGGGACCGGCGCCCACCGGTATTTCAACCACAAATGCGGCGGCTTCACAGCCCTCCTCGTCAATTTTCACTCTTGCGGCGTGCTGAATTATATCTATATAAACCTGGTAATCATCTGAAATCAGATTGGAGAAGTTTCCGCTGCCATCAAAAACTTCGCTGATTCCAAGATCCTCCAGCGCTCCGTTTAAGAAAATGTCGGAATTAATATCAAATTTCGGAATTCGTTTGTGTACTTTTGTGCCGTAATACTCAAATTCATATCCAAGTTGACCGTCGAAAACATAGTCGAGATATTCGTCCGACGATAAAACATCATCAACAGTTGCGTCCTCGTTGGGCAGGATGAAATACATCGCCCCGTTTATGTTTTCAAAGCCGTGTGATACAGCAGTAAAGTTGCTTCCCACGACTATGCTGTCCTTAGATACTGCGTACATAAAGTCGGTTTGGATATCTCCGTCCGGGGAATGGAAGGTCATTTCCTCGGTCATCGGTTCATAGAACTCATCTATCCATTTGCCGTTATAATAAAGGGTTGTACACATACTAAGTATGGTTGCGGGCGTGAGCTGCACGCCGCCCACAGCTTCCCGAAGCAGACCCTTTGTCTTCTCGTTCAGCCAGTCCTGAAGTCGCGCTGTAGAGCTTGTATCGTAGCCGTCGAAAAGGTAGCTTTCAGCGAAATAGTTAAAAGCAATGCTGTCAATTGTTTCCTTTTTGTAGGGATAATCGGAGTTCACCCAGAGTGAAGCCGCCGGCAGAACATTGCCCTTTCTGTCCACAGTGTAGTTGGTGACAAACAGCGTCTGCGCCCTATCGCGAAGGGTTTCGATATCCGGAGCGCCCAGCACCTCGAGCACCTCTTCGCGGGTGGAACCGTCGGTAATCTCCGCGAGCATGGAAAGCGCTTCATATACCGCAAGGGGAGAGTATACCATGTTGCCGTCGCCAGCCGAGCCTAAGATTTCGCGCGCAGACCTACTGTAAAAGTCGAAATATTCGCTGATATCCTTTGCAAGCTCACGTCTCTCATTGATGCTGCGGAAGTATTCCTGAAGTCTTTCGTTGAATTCACCATATTTTTCGTGGTTATAGCCGTCTGTCATGTAATCATCATATTCGGGCTTTTCAACCGTTTCGGGATAAACAACATTACATAGCGGCTCCGCATTGATTTCGATGTCGTCCCGGTGCTTTATGGTGGTTGTGGGGGTTGTGGCTTTCTCCGGCTTTGTTGTCTTTGCGGTTGCCTTGGTGGTCGGGGCAGTGGGAAGACCACATATTCCGGTGGTCTTTTCGGTTACGGTTGTGGGCGCAGGCGCTGTCGGCTCGGTCACGGTCGTAGTATGCGGCGGCTCGCTGTCCTCACCTGTGGGGCTCGTGACTGTATCGTTGTTAATAGTGCCGGTGTGGAAGCTGCCCGAGGTGATAACGTCGTTTATAGTGCCATCGGGGGAGGTCGTATTGATGCCTTCGGTTGAGGTTATAGTGGTGACAGCCGCCGGCGGAGGCATTGTTCCGGGTTGGCTGGGATCGGTGATGTCAATTGCTCCCCGCAATCTTCTGACGGCGGCAAACACGCCCACTGCCAGCACAAAGCACGCCGCCGCAGAGCCGAACCCAATCGCCATCCGCCTTATTGCAAGCTTTCTTTTGCTCAGGAGCCGCTGCCGTTCGCTGTCGGCTTTTTCTATGATATCATCGCTCAGCTCGCCGATAGCGCGGATTAGTTTTTCGGATTTCTTATCCATAATATTTCCTTTCGTTATATGTAAATATCTTCGCTTTCAAGATGCTTTTTTAGCCCCTCGCGGGCGCGGTAAAGCATACTTGTCACCTTTGAAACGCTCCAGCCGGTGTAATCCGCTATCGACTTGACCGAATCACAATAGTAGTATCGCCAGACAAAAACATTACACATATCCTCGCTTATTTCTTTCAGATACGCTCCTATCGCCGCGGCAAGCTCCTTGGAATCAAGTGTGGCATCGGTGCTCTCGCGGGATGGCACAGCATCCTCAAGCTCGCTCAAGGATACGGCATATTCCGAAATAAGCCTTTTGTTAGCACTCCTTTTTCTCAGACAATCGATAGATATGTCCCGCGTGATTTTGGCGAGATAGCAGGCGAACCTCTGTGGAAGCTGCGGCGGAATGGTGTTCCATGCCGCCAAGTAGGTATCGTTCAAGCACTCCTGACTGTCCTCCCGGCTTTTAAGTATGTTTTTGGCTATCGTCAGCAGATAGGAGGAGTATTTCTTGTGGGTTTCGTGTATGGCGCGTTCATTCCGTTGATTGAACAGGCTGATAATATCCCGGTCATCCAATAGTATCACTCCCTTGTATATTGTCTTCTGCTAATATAGCCGTAATCTGTAAGGAAATATTGCATTCTACACGAAATATTTTAGCATTTTTTCTGAAAAAGTGCAATAGTGCTCAAACAGTAAAAAAGTATAGAACTTTTTTTGAAAAGCACTTGAAATATCATAACGAAAGTGCTACAATTGCAAAAAGCTTTGGAAAAGCTTGAAAATAGTAAAATTTTAAACCGATTTTTATATGAAAAACGAAAGGAAGCAAAGCTATGGTTCAGTCACTTAACGGCACATGGCGCTTGACCTGTCTTGATGATTCCGGCAAGCACGATATCAAAGCCGCCGTCCCCGGCTCATACTATTCAGCCCTTTTAAAAGAGGGGATGATGGACGACCCTTACTACGGCCTCAACGAGCAAAAATCCCTTGAGCTAAGCCAAAACAGTACCGTATGGGAAAGACAATTTACCCCTGAGGACGTAATCCGTAAAAGCAAAACCATCCTTCTTAAATTCTACGGGATAGATACTATTTCTAAAGTGTACCTCAACGGCACCCTTATTGGCTCCACCAACAATATGCACAGAACCTACATCTTTGACGTTACTTCCGAGCTAAAGGACGGCGAAAACACCCTACGCATAGAAATATATTCTCCGCTCAAATACATTGCCGAGATGCAGGAAAAAGACCCTCTCTGGGGCGTGTCCTCAACGGTTGCGGGATACCCTCATATAAGAAAAGCCCACTATATGTACGGCTGGGACTGGGGAGTTTCCCATAGTTAAGGATACCACATCACAAACCCACGCTTACATTACTTCCAGAACATTAAATTTTGGAGGTATATCCCATGAAACAACTGATTTCCTGTGAGTTTAATATCGACACCGCCTGTGTCGAACTTTACTTCACTGATGAGAGCAGGATTTCTATTGATTGCACTGCCGTTGAGAATGAAGTGGCGGATAACCGCTTTCAGCGATTGGAATTGGATTGGTTGATTTATAATGACCCATTCGCTTATGCAGATCTTGTTCTCAATGGCGATCCCAAAAGATACCTCAAATCCGTAACGGAATACAAACAATAAAAAATCATAGGGTACAGGAGCACCAGTGCAACCACTTATCGTATGCACTGGTGCTTTACATTTGTAAAATGATCGCGTGATTTCAAAGGTAAAAGTAATGCGTTCGCATAATATTTCTCGCTTTTCGCAGCAAGATATGCTATAATGAAATTGTAATTTCGCCACAATGTAGTTTAGAAGATGAGGTGCAAAAAATGGCAGTGTCCTATAAGAAGCTATTCAAGATTCTCATTGATCGGGATATGAAGAAAAAAGAGTTCCGCGATTTTGTCGGCATCAGCTACTCTACAATGAGCAAACTTGAAAAGGGTGAGAACACAACTGTTGAAGTGCTGGAAAAAATATGCCTCAAACTCGGATGCGGAATTGAAGATATTATGGAAATACTCCCAGACACCACTATTTCAAAAGGCGCAGAGTAACTTTCAGAAAAAGGGTATCCACAAAATAGAAGTAGGGTTTAAAGCTGTTCCCTTCCTGAATATCATCAGTATAAGTTATCCGCTTCTTCTGAGTGGAATGTGATAATATGTGATGGAAAATCATGAGGTGTTACCGTGCAAATATTGGACAACATTAATAATACCATTAAAGATGATTTGCAGAAGGAAGTCAAAAAAGGAAGCAAAATATCGATTGCTGCTGCTTGCTTTTCCATCTATGCTTATCAAGAATTGAAGAAACAGCTTGAGGGCGTAGAAGAGCTACATTTTATTTTTACATCGCCTACTTTCATTACCGAGAAAACCCCAAAAGCCAAAAGAGAGTTTTATATTCCCCGTTTATCTCGAGAGCGCAGCCTATATGGGACTGAGTTTGAGATAAAACTGCGCAATGAACTTACTCAAAAAGCCATAGCCAAAGAATGTGCAGAATGGATTAGAAAAAAGGTTGTTTTCAAATCCAATATTACTCAAGAACAAATGATGGGGTTTATAACTGTGGATGAAAGCACTTATATGCCAATCAATGGATTCACCACAGTTGATTTGGGCTGTGAGCGCGGAAATAATGCTTATTATCCTGTACAAAAAACCGAGAGTTTTGAAAATGCAAACTACTTTCTGAAACTCTTTGACGATCTGTGGCACGATGACAAAAAACTTCAAGAAGTAACAGATATTGTAATTGAAAGTATCAGTACTGCCTATAAAGAAAATTCGCCAGATTTCATTTACTTTTTTACTCTCTACAATATTTTTAATGAGTTCTTGGAGGACATTTCTGACGATGAGCTGCCCAATGAGGCAACCGGATTCAAAGACAGTAAAATTTGGGGAATGCTTTATAACTTCCAGCGAGATGCTGTTCTTGCAATTATTAGTAAGCTCGAAAAATTCAACGGCTGTATTCTTGCAGACAGCGTAGGCTTGGGTAAAACCTTCACCGCGCTGGCCGTTATCAAATACTATGAGAACCGCAACAAATCCGTCCTGGTCCTCTGTCCCAAAAAACTATCAGAGAACTGGAATACATATAAAGGCAACTATATCAACAATCCCATTGCCTCTGACCGACTGCGCTACGATGTCCTTTACCACACAGACTTGTCCCGTGAACACGGCACTTCCAACGGGATTGAGCTTGACCGCCTAAACTGGGGCAACTACGACCTTGTGGTCATTGATGAGAGCCACAACTTCCGTAACGGCGGCGAGATCACCGGTGAGGATGCCAAGGAAAACCGTTATCTAAAACTGCTCAACAGAGTGATCCGTGCCGGAGTTCGGACAAAAGTGTTGATGCTCTCCGCAACGCCGGTCAACAACAAATTTATCGACCTGAAAAACCAACTTGCCCTTGCCTATGAGGGAGACGCTGCACAGATCAACGAAAAGCTTGACACCACCAAGAGCATTGACGAAATCTTCCGTCAGGCGCAAACCGCCTTCAATGCGTGGAGCAAGCTCCCCGCTGATCATCGCACCACGGACGCTCTGCTGAAAACACTGGACTTTGACTTCTTTGAGCTGCTGGACAGCGTAACGATTGCCCGTTCCAGAAAGCACATTGAAAAATATTATGATACCGCTGACATCGGCAATTTCCCAAGCCGGTTGCCGCCCATCTCGCTCCGGCCATGCCTAACCGACCTTGACGGGGCAATCAACTACAATGAAATCTATAATCTGCTGATGTCCCTGAGCCTGACCATCTACACACCGTCCAGCTACATCATGCCGTCCAAGATGGCAAAGTACATTGACCTCACCCACAACAAGGGAACGAGCCTGACACAAAAAGGCCGTGAGGAAGGCATACGGCGGCTCATGAGCATCAATTTGCTCAAGCGCCTGGAAAGCTCGGTGTACTCCTTCCGGCTGACGCTTGATCGCATCAAGGAGCTGATCAACGGTACCATCCAGACCATCAAGAACTACCGGTCTGGCGGCTGTATGCTTGACCTGACCGATATGTCCAATGCGCAGGACTTCGACTATGACGATCAGAACACCGACTTCTTCTCTGTCGGCAAGAAAGTCAAAATCGACCTTGCGGATATGGACTATGTATCATGGCAGCGGGAACTTGAAAAGGACGCCGACAATCTGGAACTGCTCTCCCTGATGATCGCAGACATCACGCCGGAGCATGACACCAAGCTGCAAACCCTCTTTGATACCATCCGCTCCAAGCAGAAGCATCCCATCAATCCGGGCAACCGTAAGCTGATCATCTTCACCGCATTCTCCGATACGGCAGACTACCTGTACGCCAATATCAGTGCATTTGCAAAAAAAGAGTTCGGCCTTGAGACGGCGGAGATCACTGGCTCGGTGGATGGCCGTACAACGATACCCCGCCTGAGAGCGGATTTGAATACGGTTCTGACCTGTTTCTCCCCTCTATCAAAAGGCAGAGCCGTCCTCATGCCGGGAAGCACAGATGAACTGGACATTTTGATTGCCACCGACTGTATTTCTGAAGGTCAGAACTTGCAAGACTGCGATTATCTCATCAACTACGACATTCACTGGAACCCAGTGCGTATCATCCAGCGTTTCGGACGAATTGACCGTATCGGCAGTAAGAACAGCCAGATTCAACTTGTGAACTTCTGGCCGGATATGGACTTGGAAGAATATATCAATCTAAAGAGCCGCGTAGAGACCCGCATGAAAATATCGGTCATGACTTCTACCGGCGACGATGACTTAATCAACCCGGAGGAAAAAGGTGATCTGGAATACCGAAAAGCGCAGCTCAAGCGGCTACAAGAAGAGGTTGTGGACATTGAAGAGATGTCCAGTGGCATTTCCATCATGGACTTGGGACTGAACGAGTTCCGGTTGGATTTGCTGGAATATATTAAGAAGCACGATGATGTAGAAAAGGCTCCCAACGGAATGCACGCCGTCGTGCCCAAAGGCGAGGGTGCGCCCGCCGGTGTTGTTTTCGTCCTGCGAAACATCAACGACAGCGTGAATAAAGACAACCGGAACCGCATTCATCCGTTCTACATGGTCTACATCAGCGAGGATGGTGAGATTGTCTGTGACTACCTCAACCCGAAAAAGATGCTGGACACCATCCGGCTGCTCTGCAAGGGCAAGGACGAGCCTTGCGTGGAGCTGTGCAGGCGTTTCAATGAAGAAACCGAAGATGGCCGTAGGATGGGTGCAGTATCAGAGCTTCTGAGCGATGCCATCAACTCCATCATTGATGTAAAAGAAGAGAACGACATTGACAGCCTGTTCAAGAGCGGCGGCACGACGGCCTTGATGTCCGCTGTTTCCGGGCTGGATGACTTTGAGCTGATCTGCTTCCTTGTCGTGAAGTAAGGAGGGATTGCCATGCTGGGTCTACCCGAAAGAACAGAATTTAATAAACGCATCCCAAAGCAGAAGTTCTATGAGAACATGGATGTCTCTCCTGCTCTCAAGCGGGTGTTTGTGGAACAGATCCGCATTATCTACTGGCGCAACAAGCTGGCAGCGACCACCATGAACATTGCCGCTGGGGAGGAAGTCACGGAGATCGAAGTGTTTGAGGTCAGGGTGCAGGAGCCGCAGTTTGACGAGGCCGTCCTGCGGCAGATTGACAAAGAGATTCCCTATCACATTCTCTTTCTGCTCACCTGTGACAGAAAAGAACAAGCGTGGATTGGCTACAAGGAGGCCGCTGCTTCCGGCAGCAACGCCTTCAAAGTCAGCCGGTATTATCACACCGACTGGGTACCGGAGGGAAGCCTCAACTTCTCCATCGACGGTCTGAACATGGATGCCGTCTAAGCCGCTCCGTGCCGTGTTCCGCGACGCCGGTTTTGCTGACAGCCCTGCGAAAATCAATGTCTTTGAAATCTTTAAGCTCTATATGCCGGAAGATGCGGATGATATAACCAAGCGTGTGAAAGTATTGTAAGGCGGTGATCAGATGGCAGAATTGACTTATCGAGAAAAAGCTGATTTGGAAGCGTTGTTTGAAATGTCCAGCGGATATGTTATGGATTTTTCTAATAATTCGTTTTCAAGATTTATTGGAGATGTCGTAAACATCGACATATATGACGGTGCAGGGTATACCGAATATGCGTCAAAAGCAAACAAACTACGACAAATTTGGTCAAATGAGCCGGATAACATCGTTGGTACGCTCTTAGTAGCACTGCTTAAATACTGTGAAGATTACAAACTTCGTCGCGAGTCTTTGACTGAATATGATAGTAAGAAAATTGGCGAACTGCTTCTTGTTGCAGAAAGGTTAAAAGGCAATCAACTTTCTGTTGAGCTACCACAAAAACATGAAGAAACCTTGCAAACCTTAAAAGAAGACATAAATAGCGCATTGTCAAGGAATAAACCCGAACTTGTCCTAGACCGTCTTCACACATTCTCAACAAAACTTCTGCGACAGATCTGTGAAGATAACGGGATAACTACTGTAAATGACAAAGGGGAAAATTTTCCTCTTCACAGTCTCGCGGGAATGTTAAAGAAAAAGTATGAACAAGATGAACTCTTTCAATCTTCTTTTACGGCAGCAGCTATCCAGAATAGCATTTCTCTGTTTGACAAGTACAACGCTATTCGCAATAACCAGAGTTATGCCCATGATAATCCTATACTGGGAACTATGGAAGCTGAATTTGCAGTTAGGATCATGGCAGATGTAATTGTGTTCTTAGACAAAGCGGAAACATATAGAAAGCAGCAGCAAAAGTCGAAGGCAAAAGAAGAGGAATTTGACTTCGATGTGTTGTTTTGAGAGAAGGAATGCGCATTATGAAACTTCAATTCAAACACCAGAAGTTCCAGGCAGATGCAGCAAAAGCAGTTGTGGATGTCTTTGCCGGTCAGCCATACCTCACGCCAACCTATATGATGGATAGAGGTTCCGGTACATACCAGATTGGCATGGAAGAGGAACATGACTTTACCGGCTGGCGTAATGAGCGTATTGTGCCGGAACTGTCTGATGCACTGATCTTGGAACATCTGAACAAAATACAAAGAGCCAATCAGATCGCGCCTTCTCCCAAATTGGAAGGTCGGTATAATCTGACGATCGAAATGGAAACCGGTGTGGGTAAAACATATACCTATATCAAGACCATGTTCGAGCTGAACAAGCACTACGGATGGAGCAAATTCATCGTGGTGGTTCCCTCTATTGCGATCCGGGAAGGTGTGTATAAGTCTTTTCAGGTGACGCAGGACCATTTTGCTGAGGAATACGGAAAGAAAATCCGCTTCTTCATTTATAACTCGGCTCAACTCACCGAAATTGACCGGTTTGCCTCCGACAGCTCCATCAATGTCATGATTATCAACTCACAGGCATTCAATGCAAAGGGCAAGGATGCCAGACGCATTTATATGAAGCTGGATGAGTTCCGTTCCCGTCGCCCCATTGACATCATTGCAAAAACCAATCCGATTCTCATCATAGACGAACCGCAGTCTGTGGAAGGTAAGCAGACAAAGGAGCGTCTGAAAGAGTTTAACCCCCTTCTTACCCTGCGCTACTCCGCTACCCACAAGACGGACAGCATTTACAACATGGTTTACCGGCTGGACGCAATGGAAGCATACAACAAGCGTCTGGTCAAGAAGATTGCCGTCAAGGGCATCACGGAGTCCGGCAGCACGGCAACTGACGGCTATGTGTACCTTGAAAGCATCAACCTGTCAAAAGCTGATCCTACTGCTACTATTCAATTTGACTTTAAGGGTGCTACGAGCATTCGCAAAAAGACAATGACGGTGGGGATTGGATTCAACCTCTATGATAATTCCAACGGCATGGAGGAATACAAAGACGGTTTTGTGGTCAAGTTCATCGACGGACGGGACAACCACATCGAGTTCCTGAATGGCATCAAAATCTATGCTGGTGATGTGATCGGCAGGATTAGTGAAGAACAGCTTCGCCGGATTCAAATCCGTGAAACCATTCTCTCCCACATTGAGCGGGAGCGCCAGCTATTCCATAAAGGCATTAAGGTGCTGAGTTTGTTCTTTATTGATGAGGTTGCCAAATATAAACAATATGACGCAGCAGGACAAGCCTACAATGGCATCTATGCGGATATGTTTGAGGAAGAATATGCGGATATTGTGGGGAATTTGCAGCTTTCCATTGGAGATGAGGCATACATAGCCTACCTCAACGCTATCGAGGCAAAGGATACCCATGCAGGATACTTTTCCGTCGATAAAAAGGGCAAGATGACCGACAGTAAGCTCTCCGACAAGAAGGAAAAGACTTCCGACGATATTGATGCTTACGACTTGATTATGAAAAACAAGGAATTGTTGCTTGACCGCAATCCAAAGCGTTCGCCGGTGCGTTTCATTTTTTCCCACTCTGCACTGCGGGAAGGCTGGGATAACCCCAATGTATTCCAGATTTGTACCCTGAAACAGAGCAGCAGCGATGTTCGCAAGCGTCAGGAGGTAGGCCGTGGCCTCCGTCTGTGTGTCAATCAGGACGGCGAGCGTATGGATGCTAATGTGCTGGGCAACGATGTCCACAATATCAATGTATTGACGGTCATTGCCAGCGAAAGTTATGATTCCTTTGCTAAGGGCCTCCAAAGCGAGCTGGCCGAGGCTGTTGCGAACCGGCCTGAAAAGGTCACTGCCGATCTTTTCAAAGACAAGGTCATCACTGATGCACGAGGCAACGAACAGGTCATCGATGGTGAGATGGCACAGGCTATTTACTTTGACATGGTGGTCAACGGCTATGTGGACAAGAAGGGCGCATTGACAGATAAATACTATGCTGACAAGGCCAACGGAGAAATCAAGGTGGCCGAGGAAGTAGCCGACTGCGCAGATGCTGTCATCAGGATTGTGGACTCTGTTTACGACAGCCGTTCCATGCAGCCTGAGAACGCCCGCGATAAGAATGTCGAACTGCAAGTTGACCCAGAAAAACTGGCTATGCCTGAGTTCAAGGCATTGTGGCAACGCATCAGCCCGAAATCTGTTTATGTAGTGGACTTTGATACAGATGAGCTTGTACGCAATGCGATTACTTCTCTTAACAGAAATCTTCATGTGCCGAAGATCTACTTCAAAGTTGAGACTGGCGCAATGGATGAAATAAAATCAAAAGAAGAACTCGCAAGCGGAAATGCTTTCGTGAAAAAACAGTCTGCAACCTATGACAGCGGCAAACGAATCCATGCCAGCAGCAGTGTGAAATATGATCTTATCGGAAAGCTCGTGGAAGAAACAGGTTTGACCAGAAAAGCCGTAGTTGCTATTCTGACTGGCATTGAAAAGGTCACTTTTAATCAGTTCAAAGACAATCCCGAAGAGTTTATCATTCGTGCTGCCGCCCTGATTAACGACGAAAAGGCAACTGCAATTATCCAGCATATCACCTATAATGTATTGGATGAGCGGTACACCACCGACATCTTCACCGAGCCGACCATCAAAGGTAAGCTGGATGTCAACGCCAGAAAAGCAACCCGCAGCCTGTTCGACCATATTGTTTATGATTCCACTAACGAGCGTGATTTCTCAAGTGAGCTGGATGCCAATAGCGATATAGCTGTTTATGTAAAATTGCCGGACAGTTTTTACATCTCTACGCCGGTGGGACACTACAATCCCGACTGGGCGATTGCATTCTATGAAGGAACTGTAAAACACATCTATTTTGTGGCTGAAACAAAAGGTTCTATGAGATCCATGCAATTGCGACCAATTGAAAAATTCAAAATTCACTGCGCCCGAGAACATTTCAAAGCCATTAGTGATAACAATGTGGTTTACGATGTTGTAGACAGCTATCAAACATTGCTTGAGAAAGTTATGCGATGAAAGATTGACATAAAAAACATTGCATATCAGCAAGAAACAGCTAATATGCTTTCCTTTGTTTGATAATCACCATCTTTCATAACAAGAGCAACTACTTTTGTGGCGAATACTTTGCTGATCGTCGTATCCCATTCCGCCAGCCGGATGATCTCTGCTGTTCCAGCCTCAAAATCAAACGAAATCTCACCCCATTCGCCGTCGTTGTCCACCTGATACAGGTAGACAGCGGCGGCGATTTTCTTTTTGTGTTTGGTCTGGGATTTGCGTTTCAGGCGAATCATGTGAAGCACTCCGGCTTCTGTCAGCAAACAGGCTAAATGCTCTACGGCTTTGCGGTAGGCCCGTTCTGCACCACTGACCGTGCTGCCCTCAAAGAGGACTGCCAGTTCTTCAAAGGTCAACCGGGTGCTGATGGGACTGACCCGCCCACAGGTCATACAGATGGCGTTTCTCTTTTCCAAAAGGGTCTGTTCCCGGTAATTCAGCTTTTCAAACGCTTCTCGGACAGCTTCAGCCCGGATACCGTTCCATAGAATCTCCGCATAGTCCCAATGGTCATCCCAGCTGACATCCTCGCCGGTTTCTTCGCTGTCCTCATCCTGAA
>ULUA01077910.1_pt1 | contig 16382 bp, 23 predicted proteins | sample 1958081 | NCBI WGS metagenome assembly ULUA01 (sample SAMEA4835748, study PRJEB28245) | human gut metagenome | biome: gut microbiome; material: fecal sample | place: Denmark | collected 2008
GTAGTGCGGCCTATAGTAAAAAGAGGATGCACAACAGGGGAACTTACCGAAGTGGCCTTGAGGAGAAAGTCTCAGACTCCCTCAGGGCCTTCGGCATTGAGCCTCATTATGAGGAGAAGTATCTGGAGTATATTGTGCCCGAAAGTAAGCACAAATATACTCCTGACTTCGTTTTGCCTAATGGGATTCTCATAGAAACTAAAGGTGTATGGGATTCTGAAGATAGGAAGAAACATATTTTAATTAAGGCTCAACACCCCGAGTTGGACATTCGCTTTGTCTTTAGTAGATCCAAAACTCCTATTTACAAAGGAAGCAAAACAACTTATGCGGCCTTTTGTGAAAAGAATGGGATCAAGTATTCAGACAAAACAATCCCCCTTGAATGGATTAAAGAGGATCCCAAGGTAATCCCTGAAGGGATTCTTCTTAATAAAGGTTAATTAAAATATGGTTTCTTTCAAGGCTCCAAAGATTGAGGAGCATAAATCTTTTGTCTCTTATAAGAATAGAGAGACTACTAAATATCTTGTCGTTCACTGCTCTGCCACTCAGAATGTGCCATCTTTTACGTGGAAAACCATTGATCAGATGCACAGACAGCAGGGGTGGTTGGGTATTGGTTACCACTTTGTAATTCTTACTGACGGTACCATCCAGAGAGGTAGGCCTCTAGAGGCCATTGGTTCCCATGTAAAGGGTTACAACAACTGTTCTGTTGGTATCTGCCTCATTGGTGGTGTGGATGCTAAGGGCAAGTCCGTAGACAACTTTACAGAGGAGCAGAAGGAGTCTCTTAAGTGTCTACTGGATTACCTTAGAGGGTACTATAAAGATGAAGTCGTTGTCCTTGGTCACAGAGATTTTGCAGGCGTCCACAAAGACTGCCCTTGTTTTGATGTTAAGGGTTGGTATAAGGGCGCTAAGTTTGCTCGGTATGAAGATACTGAGGCGTTCTGGAGTAAGGTAGTGTTCTCAAAGGGTGTCTTTAAGGACTTTAATGGAGACCCTGAAGAAGGGGATGTCGTCCGCATTGAATAAAATCAATACTCCTAGGGAGAGAGTATGCAGTATGTGAAATCTCTTATGGTTATCCTTGCGTTCATTCTGGGACTGGCTCTAGGTGAATCTATTGAGGAAAAGAGAAATCAAGAGATTCTCCTAGAGGAGCAACGGACTCACTTAACGGAACTAAAGACTCTACAGGAAAGAAAGGATGCAACGATTAACTTACTTCTTAAAGACATGGCTACCGCTGATGTTGTGCAATCTGCTATTGATAAGCGGGTTAACCGCCTGCAGTACAACATCAATGCAGGAAACAAAGCAATCATGCAGCATACCGATAGAGCTTATGCAGAGTCAATCATCCAGTGTAGAAACCTACTGTCAGAAGGTGCAGAACTACACGGGGAAGGTGTTAAGATACTCAGAGACACCAATAGACGACTTGAAGCAATAATCAACATTCATAAAGAACAAAACTCTCCTTAGCTCAGTTGGATAGAGCATATGCCTTCTAAGCATACGGTCACAGGTTCGAATCCTGTAGGAGAGACCAAATACGCTAGTTGATTGCGCTCCTCTCACAATAAGAGAAGTGAGGAAGTCCTACAGCTCTTAGGAGGTCGGGTATCTCCCGACTAGGATGTCTACCGAAATAGATCCGAAAGGGGGCAACGGTTACCCCCACAGAAAAATACCCTAGTGGCGAAATGGTATACGCAACTGAATTAGAATCAGTGGAGAAGCAAGGCTCGTGAGGGTTCGATTCCCTCCTAGGGCACCATTTATTTTTTAAGAGAGGCTATTATGCAGACTCAGAAGGAACTTGATCGCATGGAATCTGATTGGGAAGCTCGTTGGGAAGACGAGTATCAGGAATATCTTGAGTCCATTGATGAAGAAGACGACGAGGATGAAGACGACGACTATGATGAGGAAGATAATGACTACTAAAGTTGGATCTAGTGAAGCCCTTTGCATCTGCCATCAGGATAATCTCTATACGTTCGTCCTTAGGTATCCTAGGATGATCCATAGTGAATTCATGACTCACAGGGTCTTCAGTCGCAATGCCAGTAGCTCCCGTGCTATCCCTGTAGCTAAGGTTATTGAACAGGTGCGAAATGACCCATTTATCCCTTCTCACGTCTACATGAATCAATCTGGCATGGTTGGTACTGTTGAGGCTTCTGAGGATACCTATGAGTCTTTTAAGGGTCTTTGGCTTAAAGCTGTAGACAATGCAGTAGCTGTTGCGGAATCCATGGTTGATCTTGGTGTCCATAAGCAACACGTCAATAGAATCCTTGAACCCTTCCAGTACATTAACGTGATTGTTACTGCTACTGAATGGGATAACTTTCTGCATCTTAGGCTTGCCAGTGACGCACAGCCTGAGATGCAGGATCTTGCAAGGGCCATTAAGGGTGAGATGGACAAGGTAGGCAATAATATCATTAGTGTCTACCATATTTGTGGGAAGTATGTTAGTCTTCCCTTTATCACTCAAGAGGAAGTTGATGATCATTGCATGAACTCGTTTAGTTCTTCTGAAGTCCTCATTAATGATCTCATGCTTATTTCCTCGGCACGTTGTGCGAGAGTGTCTTACAACAACCATGACGGCTCTTGTCCTGACGAACACAAGGACAAGAAGCTGGCACGAAGGCTCCTTGACGCAGGCCATATGTCACCCATGGAGCACCCCTGTATTTGGGCAGGAGACATGCGGTATCATAGAAACCTGTACGGTTGGGAGAGCCTTCGTTGTAAATTTGGCTATTAAAAGATGAATCAAGAGAGTACATTCCTTTATCATGAACCTTGTCCTAAATGTGGCTCTTCTGACGCCTGTGGGGTCTTTAGTGATGGCCATAGGTATTGTTATTCTTGTAATACTTATTTTAGACCTGATGGGTCTGTAAAGAGTGAGGGGGTTAGAGTGTCTAAGGGGTGTATTCCTTTTGAAGATCTTGAGGAGGTTTCCCTTACTAAGCGTTGTATTGGTAAAGATACTTGTTCTAAATTCAAGTATTTTTCTACTGTTTACAAAGGGAAGCCCTGCCAAGTAGCGTGTTACTATGACGATTCGGGGAACCTTGTGGGGCAGAAGCTAAGGTTCCCCGATAAGTCCTTTGCTGTCCTTGGGAATATCTCTAATAGGCTTTATGGTTCCCAATTGTGGGCTGGTGGCAAGAAGATCGTCATTACTGAAGGTGAGATTGATTGTCTTACTGTGAGTCAACTTCAGGGTAACAAGTGGCCTGTCGTGAGTATCCCCAATGGGGCACAAGCGGCAAAGAAGGCTATTGAGTCAAACCTTGAGTATTTAGAAAATTTCGAAGAAGTCATCCTAATGTTTGACATGGATGATCCGGGTAGAAAAGCAAGTGAAGAGTGTGCAAAGATCCTGCCTGCAGGTAAGGCATATATTGCTAATCTTCCTTGTAAGGATCCTAATGAGTGTCTTAGTGAAGGTAAGGGGTCTGAAGTTCTTCAAGCTGTATGGAATGCAAAGCCGTATAGGCCCGACGGAATTGTTTCAGGTACCGATCTCTACGAGAAGTGCGTAACCGACATTGATGATCTTAAGGATTCTGTGGAGTACCCTTGGAAGGCACTTCAAGAGAAAACTAAAGGAGCTAGACATGGCGAATTGTATGTCTTCACAAGTGGTAGTGGTATGGGTAAATCCACAATCCTCAGAGAACTCGAATACTACTTTGGTGTTCAGCGTGGAGAACTTTGCGGAATTGTTGCTCTTGAAGAGTCTACTCGAAAAACTGGGATGGAGCTCATGTCAATTCACCTCAATAAGCGACTCATACTCGACCCTGAGGGTACAGATGAAGATGAACGAAGCCGAGCTTTTGCGGAGACTATTGGAAACGGAAACTTCTTCCTGTACGACCACTTTGGGTCTCTTGATTCAGGCAATCTGCTTAGTAAGCTCAGGTATATGATTGTGTCTCTCGGCTGTAAGCGTATCTTCCTTGACCATATCTCCATTGTGGTCTCTGGTATGGACACTGATGAGGATGGTGGTGAACGTAAAGCCATTGACAAACTCATGACAAACCTTCGTTCTCTCGTGGAAGAGACTGGAGCTACCATGTTTGTAGTGTCTCATCTTAAGCGTCCTGAGAAAAAGGGACACGAAGAGGGGGCACAGGTGTCCTTGAGTCAACTTAGAGGGTCTGGGGCTATTGCACAGCTTTCTGATATGGTGATCGGCCTTGAGAGAAACCAACAAGGTGACAATCCTAATGTGTTGACTCTCAGAGTCCTTAAGAATCGCTTTAGTGGTGACACTGGTATCAGTGGATACCTTTACTACGATCAGGACACTGGTAGGCTCTCTGACTATGAGGCAGACACTGAGTGTCCCTTTGATGAAGAATCGGAGTTCTAATGATTTATTACAATGAGTTTGATGAGCCTACGGCTTGGTGGCTAAAAGGTCTTAGTGATAACGGTGTTATTCCTAAAGGGTTTGTAGATACTAGATCAATTGTTGAAGTAGACCCTGACGAGCTTAAGCAGTACACCCAGTGCCATTTCTTTGCTGGGATTGGTGGTTGGGCTTATGCTCTTATGTTGGCTAATGTTAGAGAAGACGTTAGTGTTTACACAGGCTCTTGTCCTTGTCAACCTTATTCGGTAGCAGGTAAGAAAAAGGGAAACGAGGATGATAGGAACTTGTGGCCTTACTTTTATAGGATTATTAATGAAAACAAACCTTCAGTCGTTATTGGAGAACAGGTTGCGACAGCAATTAAGTTTGGTTGGCTCGACCAAGTTGAAAATGACTTGGAAGCATCAGGATACTCCACAGGGTCGGCGGTACTTACAGCTAGCATGCTCGGTGCGCCCCATACAAGACGCAGACTTTACTGGGGGAGGGGTTCGTACAGAAGTTTTGGGGGACACCCACAGTTTCGGATGCACACGGGGGATGTCGGTGGGCATTGAAGGAGGGTGCTCTGGACAACTTCAATCACACGATAAAGAACGAGTATCTAGCGGCAAACACTTTTGGGAACACGGAACTTGGCAAAAAGGCACAAATGGGGTCGCCCTTATGTTTGAACCCAGAGATTTCCCGTTGGTTAATGGGGTTCCCAATCGAATTCTCAAATATCGTGGATATGGTAATGCAATCGTACCGCAAGTAGGGGCTTTGTTTACTAGAGCACTCCTTGGTATTTAAACTCAGACACTTCTAGCAAGGCTATTTAAGGAATAGAAAATGCTGACAATTAAAGACAAATATATTGTATTCGATATTGAAACTGATGGGTTGCTTGATACGACCAAGAGGTTTTGGTGTGGTTGGCTGTACGACTCCTACACTGATTTGTACACTGGCTACACTGATCTTGATGAGTTCTTTGATGCCCTGAATAAGTATGGTACTAGTGGGTACAGCATCGTTGGTCACAATATCTGCAAATTCGACATCCCTGCTCTTAAGAAGCTCAAGGGGGAGAGGTTTGCATTTGATGTTCGAGATGTCTGTATTGACACTCTTGTACTTGCTCGTTTGATCTACTCGAATATCAAGGACACTGACGTTGGTCTTATGCGTTCTGGTAGGCTCCCTAAGGCTCTCTATGGTTCCCACAGCTTGAAGGCTTATGGTTACCGTATGGGTGAACTGAAGGGAACCTATGGCGAACATGAGGGTGCTTGGGACAAGTTTACTCATGAGATGTATGAGTACAACAAGCAGGACGTTGTGGTTACCCTTAAGTTGTTCCAGAAGCTGATGGCCAAGGGTTACCCCCTTAAGGCAATCCAGCTTGAGCATGACATTGCTTGGGTGATGGCTAAGCAGGAACGCAATGGGTTTGTCTTTGATAAAGATCAAGCAACCAAACTCTATTCCGAATTGGCAGGTAAGCGACAGGTTCTTTATGAGAACCTTGTTTCCAAAGGTGGGTCTTGGACTGTCTATAAGGGAGACAAGATCTATAAGCGAGATAACGCTAAGCGTGGCATTAAGGCGGGTGTCCCTTATCCTCAGTATGAAGAGGTTACCTTTAACCCCAATAGTCGCCAACACATTGCCAAGGTTCTCATGGATCGAGGCTGGGAGCCTACTGAAATGACTCCTACAGGTGCCCCTAAGGTTGATGAAGAGACTCTGAAGACTGCTAAGGGTATTGATCTTACTGAGGACATCTTGGAGTATTTGCTTATTAACAAGCGTATTGCACAGCTTGCTGAGGGTGACAATGCGTGGCTAAAGTTGATGAAGGATGATCCTGATGGTTACACTCGCATTCACGGTTCTGTTAATCCTAATGGGGCTGTCACTGGTCGTGCAACTCATGCTTATCCTAATGTTGCACAGGTACCTGCAGGGAGATCTCCCTATGGGGAGGAATGTAGGTCTCTTTTTAGAGTACCTACTGGATGGTATGAAGCGGGCATCGACGCTTCAGGTCTTGAGCTTAGGTGCTTTGCACATTTTCTCTATCCTTATGACCATGGAGAATACGTGAATGAGATCTTGAATGGTGACATTCATACCCATAACCAGAAGATGGCAGGGTTGCCTACAAGAGACAACGCCAAGACATTTATTTATGGCTTCCTTTGATAGGAGGAAGTAAAAGGCATTGAAAACGGTAGACGAACTCTATGAGTCAATACCGTGCTAAACTTTTAGATAGGAAATAAGATGGCTAATAGGTCAAACCACGCTAAATATACTGAAGATTCCCAATATAAATATGGGATTGGTTTCTTTAGGCGAGAAGGAGCTAAGATTAAAGAAACTGTCAGATATTGTGAGCGTTGTGGTAAAGACCTAAAGAACGCAGGACGTTATTCTTGGGTAGTCCATCACAAGGATCACAATAGAAAGAATAATACTCTAGAAAACTATGAGTTGCTTTGTAAGGCATGCCACCAAAAGGAGCATGATTGTCATAAGAAGCTCAATGTTAAAGAGTGGATTAGAACTTGTTGGTTCTGTGGTGAGTCTTTTGCTACCAAGGCACACAATAAAGAATTCTGTCCTGAGTGTAGAAAAATTTGGAGAAACAGCTTCAAAGGAAACTACACAAGAGAAGAAGCAAAGCCTCTTATTCTAGCTAGAAGGAAGTGTAACGACTATCCCGAAAGGGAGTAGAACCAAGCGGTTCGAAGCGGTGCCTCTCTAGAAATAGAGAATGAGATAGTCTACTCTCATAGGCGACTATGAGCAGGGTTTTATCCCGGGTTAGGATTAGCGACCCTAACTGAATGCAAGGTATGGAGCAGGCGATGCCAAGATTGGCGAGATCGTTGGTGGATCTTCGGCTGATGGTAAGCGCCTAAAGGAGAAATTCTTTCAGTCTGTCCCTGCTATTAAGCAACTTCGACAAGACATCGAGAGAACTCTCATTACGTCCTCTGAGTGGGTCGGAGGTGTCAATAAGGTAACTTGGAGGAAACGTGTTCACCCTGATAACAGCAATCTTAGTATTACTCATAGTATTCTTGGGCTTGATCGCAGGGTTGTTTATGTGCGAAGCCCTCACTCGGCTTTGAATACCCTTCTTCAGTCTGCAGGTGCTCTCATTTGTAAGAAGTGGGTATGTCTTGTTGAGGAGAATATGCGTAAAGCAGGCTACAAGCATGGTTGGGACGGTGATTTTGCCATGATGGCGTGGCTCCATGATGAGGTACAGGTTGCCTGTCGCACAAGGGAAATCGCAGAAGACTGTGTGCGAATTGCTCAGGAGTCTATGAGGCAAACTCAGGAGTTCTTTAAGTTTAACTGCCAGTTGGACACTGAGGGTAAAATTGGTACCAACTGGTTCGATTGTCATTAAGGAGTAGCTTATGATTCGTAGACCTATGACTGTTGAAGAGATTGAAAAGATTCTTAAGAAGAATGAACCTAAGGAGGTAATGGCTTTGTGTAAGAACCCTAAAAAGGGCACTGTTGACATTAAGTGGCTCTATAAGACGGATCCTGTTTTTGGGACTGCAGGTGGTGCCGAAGTTCGATTGAATGGTAAACTGCTGTTTATGCACATCCCAAATCCCTGTAAACTCTATGAAGACTGGACTGACAAAGAAATCTTTTATGAGATTCTTGAACGTCTTGGCTATGAAGTTGATTGGGAAGAAGAGAGTGTTTACTATGAGGGGCCTCAGAAAGAAAATGAATAAGTATATTAGTTTTCTTAAGTATATTGAACAGAACAATCCGAAATTTCAGGCGGACTTCTGTCGTGAGAATGCCAAGCTGATTGCTGAGGCGGCATCTAGGGGGCACATTACTTGCCTTAATTACTACAGTGAAGCTACTAATTATTGGAAGCTCACCTGTAAGGCATACGCTATTCTTAAGGCTTGTGAATAATGAGATATGCTTTTGTAGACGGTGATATTATAGCCTTTAAGGCGTCCTCAGCTGTCCAGAAGGATATCGACTGGGGGGATGGTCTTTGGACTTGTCATGCTGAAGTAGATGACGCATGGGATTACTTTACCGACATGCTTATTGCTATTGATGAGAAGCTGAATAAGCATTTTGTTGGTGAAGAGATTACCTATGTATTCTGTTTATCCGATGAGGATAACTTTAGGAAAGTCTATAATCCTGACTATAAGTCCAATAGGCGATCTAATCGTAAACCTTGTTGTTACAAAGGTCTTGTAGACAAGATTAAAGAAACCTACATTTCTCATACAGTCAAGTACCTTGAAGCTGATGATGTTGTGGGTATCTACTGCACTAGTCCTGTCTATAAAGATATTTGTGTCGCAGTGTCTATGGACAAGGATTTCAAGACAATCCCCGGTTACTTCTATGATTTCGGTAATGATGTCTTGCATAACATCACTGAGAAAGACTCCAAGAAATGGCTGTGCTATCAGACCCTAGTAGGGGACGTTACAGACGGCTATAAGGGGTGTCCCACTTATGGCCCTGTGAAAGCCAATAAGCTCCTTAATGGACATCCTGATTCTGAATGGTGGTCTGAGGTCTTGAAAGCATTCAAGTCTCAGGGTCTTACTGAAGAGGATGCCATTAGAGAGGCAACTATGGCTAGAATCTTGCGCTATGAAGATTACCCTTTAGGTGAATCTGAGGGCCTACCAAAGAAGTACAACCCTTTTTAATCAATACTAATACCCCTAGGGCTATTTTTAATTAAATCAATAGTCCTAGGTAGGAGGAAGACATGAACAAAGAAGAAAACAACGTTGTTGAGGAAGAAGAGTTCCCTTATGTTCCTAAGGATCTCATTGAGAGACTTGAGGATATCTTTGACATTCGAAAGATGATTTGGTATGAAAAGAGTAATGAGACTCTTCTAGGTATTCAACAGGTTGTTACCTACCTTAGAAATAAATACGATAAACAGAATGGAGATAACTGATGGGTGGACTCTTTAGTAAGCCTAAGGTTCCTGAGGTTAAGGTTCAGGCTCCTGCCATTGAGCAACCTGTGCTCGAACCTGAGGCTCCTGAAATGGGTGCTGAAGAAACTGCGGAACACAAGAAGAACAAGGGCAAGAAGGCCCTGAGGATTGAACATGTGGGTTCTGGCAGAGGGACTAACATCCCTAAGTAACGTGTCTAGGATTGGTGTCTTGCAACCTAATGATGGAGACATCCTAGAACAGATCATCGACAAGGGTGCGAAGATCATCAAAGATGACCCTGACTCCCTCCCTTTCATTAAGAAATATGCTGACGTAAAGGTAGTGCGTAAGTTTCTTAAGGGTGTCATTAGTGGTGAATTTGAAGACTTCATCATTCTTGTTTTCTATAACAAAGAAAATGCTCTCTCGGGTGCATCCCTAGTGTCTAGGGGGAGACCTTGGTATGCACCTGAGGGAGTAACTTTTCTAAATGAAGAGTGCACTGTAGCTTTCCAAAAGGGTTTGGGGTTGTCTAGAGCAATGGCTTATGCTCTTGAAAATAGAGCGTGTACTAACGTAAGACTGCTGGCCTTCTCTAATGCTAATACGCTCAACAACAAGATGTTGGAAAATACCTATGAGAAACACTTGGGTTACTCTTCGTACAAAACTTTTTACAAGGAAATTTAATGGGATTTTTTAGTAAGGTCACTAAGCCTTTCAAGAAGGCTGTCCACAAGATTACTGGTAGAGGTAACAGTGGACAGGGTGCCCCTGAGGCTCCTACGCCTGCTCCTGAGCTTGAACTTACGAACCCTGAGGGTGAAGCTGAGAAGAAGGAAGAAACTGAGAAGGTTCAGCTTCGTAAGGGTAAGAAGGGTCTTAGAATTAAGAAGGCAGGGAATGCTGAGGTGTCTGCAGGTGCAGGCCGCAATCTAGTTTAACATGAGGGATATGTGGTATGGCTAGCACTGAACATCAGGCAGGCAATATCCCTCTTGAAGGAGCTAAGACGACCTATGACAAGCTCACGACAGACAGAGACCCGTACACACAGAGAGCAGAGAAGTGCGCAACCTACACGATCCCTATGCTCTTTCCTAAGGAGTCTGATGATGGTGGTACTAACTATTCCACTCCTTACAATTCTGTGGGTGCTAGGGGTCTTAATAATCTTGCCTCTAAACTTCTTCTTTCTCTGTTGCCTCCTAATCAACCTTTCTTTAGACTGGGGTTGGACGCGGAGTCGACTGTAGCTCTTAATGAGTCTGCTGACGACCAGCTGAAGGACAATATCGAATACGGTTTGTCCATGATGGAACAGCAGATGATTAAGTACATGGAGTCTCAGTCTCTTAGACCGACTCTGTTTGAAGCCATTAAGCAACTTATCATTGCAGGCAATGCACTTCTGTTCCTGCCTCCTGCTGAAGGTGGTATGAGGTGCTATACTCTTCGTGAGTACGCTGTTCAGAGAGACACTATTGGCAATGTCCTTCAGATTGTTGCTAAGGACACTGTTTCCCGTGGTAGTCTTCCTGATTCCATGCAGTCTGTTCTCCCTGATTCTGGTGAACCGACTATCAACGAAAAGGTAGACATCTATACTCACATTTACCGTGTGGCTAGTGGAGATACCTATCAGTGGGAATCCTATCAGGAGATTGAGGGTGAACCTGTTGCGGGTAGTGAGCAGACTTATCCTGCAAACAAGAGTCCTTGGATTCCCCTTAGATTCAATAAGAAGGACGGTGAACACTACGGTAGATCCTTTGTTGAGGATTATCTAGGCGACCTTATCTCCCTTGAGAATCTCTCTAAGAGCATTGTGGATATCTCCATGATTGCCTCTAAGGTTCTCTACCTCGTGTCTCCTGCTTGTCAGACGAACATCAGGGCTTTGGCTAAGGCAGAGAACGGTTCCTTTGTTAGGGGCCGTATGGAGGACGTTGTTCCCATGCAACTCAATAAGAGCATGGACATGCAGACGGTACTCACTACTGCTCAACAGATTGAGTCTCGTTTGTCTTATGCGTTCCTCTTGAACTCTGCAGTCCAGAGTGGTGCTGTGGGTAGAGACAGAGTTACCGCAGAAGAGATTAGGTACGTTGCAGGTGAACTTGAGGATACCCTAGGTGGTGTCTATTCTCTCCTGTCTCAGGAGCTACAGCTTCCTCTTGTTGCCTGTGTCTACAATCAGATGCAATCTCAGGGTTTGCTCCCTGTGGTTGACGAGAGTATTGCAGAGATTGAACCTACCATCATCACGGGTATTGATGCCCTTGGTCGAGGACAGGATCTTAACAATCTAGCTCAGGCTTTGCAGTTGATGCAACAGTTCCCTGAGTTTATGCAGGCTCTTAATGTCGGCAATCTTGCTACTAGGATCTTTGCGGCGGCTCATATTGATGCTACGGGTCTAGTGAAGACTCCTGAGGAACTTCAGGCAGAACAACAGGCCGCTATGGAACAGTATGCCCAGCAACAGGGTATTGACGCAGGTGCACAGATGGCTGTCAATGAAGCACAGCATGCACCTGAATAACTAAAGGATAACTAATGACTGACTTTAATGCACCTCAGTCTCTCACTGAGGAGGCTGAAGCACAGGGTATCGAAATCATGGAGTCTTCTACGACTCAGGTTGAGGTTGACCCTGATATTGGAGACCCCCTTCTTCAGAACGAAAAGTCGGGGGAAGAACGTAATGAAGAACAAGCTAATGGAACTGAAGGTCACGCTGATGATGTGGCTGTTCATGATCGAAATGAAGATCAAGAGAATCTTCAAGAAGAAGTAGACAAGCACGAAAAGGCTATTGATGCCGTGAAGACCTCCCTTAAGGCAAAGGGTGTTGACTTCAATAAGGCTGTCCGAGAATATCAGGAGCATGGCAAGCTCTCCGATGAAACCATTGCTGAACTTGAGAAGACAGGCTATCCTTCTGAAGTTATCGAGGGTTTCATTGAGAGTCGAAAGGCTCTTGAATCTCGCTTCACTGAAGCTGTTTATGATTCCGTAGGGGGTACTAAGGAGTACAATCGTATTGTTGATTGGGCATCCAAGAATCTCCCTCAGAAGACGATTGACTCCTTTAACAGGGCAATCGACAACAATAATCTGGAAGCTGTCTCCCTCATGCTTGAAGGCATGAAGTCTAAGATGACTTCCAAGATGGGTACCGCTAATAAGTCTATTCATGGTGGTACGGCCACTCCTGTGAATCGTCCTAAGGGGTTTGCAAACAAATCTGAAGTGATCGAGGCTATGAGCGATAAGCGCTATGGCAGGGATCCTGAATACACCCGACAGGTCGAACAGAGAATGTGGGCCACTAGTGTTTAATTTTATCTATAACAACAAATCTTATATACTTTAAAAGGAAAATAATTAAAAATGGCTGCTCTTGCTGCTACTGGTATTTCCAATCCTGGTCAGGCTCTCTCTGCGGGCGATCGTGATGCACTCTTTATGAAGGTCTTCACGGGTGAAGTTCTGACTGCTTTTGCTCGCACCTCCGTTATGATGTCTCGTCATCAGGTTCGTACTATCTCTCAGGGTAAATCGGCTTCGTTCGCTGTGATGGGACGTACCCGTGCTAAGTATCTTGCTCCGGGTAACTCCCTTGATGACCAGCGTAAGAATATGGAGCACAATGAACGTGTCATCGCCATTGACGGTCTCCTTACGGCTGACTGCCTTATCACGGATATCGACGATGCGATGAACCATTACGACGTTCGAGTTGAGTATTCCCGTCAGCTTGGTGAAGCTCTCGCTATGGGCGCTGACTGTGCTATTATCAATGAGCTTGCCAATGAGGCCGCTAAGGACGCTAAGTTCAAGGATGGTAACATTCCTGAAACGGGTTCGGGTGCCGACAAGGTTCTCGGTACGGGTAAGGCCTTTGAGTTTGTTACGGGTCTTGATGTTACGCAGGAAGCTACGTATGGCAATAAGATCCTTGAGGGTCTCCTTGCGGCTCGTGCTCAGATGACGAAGAACTACGTCCCGCAGGGTGACCGCTATTGCCTTCTCACGCCTGAGGGCTACTCTGCTGTCATGAAGGCTCTTATGCCTGATGCGGCTAACTATCATGCCCTCTTTGATCCGAACACGGGCAAGCTCCAGACGATTTGCGGCTTTGAAGTCATTGAAGTTCCGCACCTCCTGAATGATGGTATTGATGGCAAGCATGCTCTTAACTCTAAGATCGAGACTGCGGGTCTTCAGGGCATTGTCTTCCATCGTTCCGCTGTTGGTACGGTGAAGCTCAAGGATCTCGCTATGGAACGTGCTCGTCGAGCTGAATATCAGGCTGACCAGATCATTGCCAAGTACGCGATAAACTAACCTGTCGCGTAATCTTTTCTAAATAACGGGAAACTCTTTTTAGACAACCCGATTGAAGCCAAATAACTCATAAAACAGTATAGGTGTATACAGAGATGAGTAACTATAATGAAACTCTAAATAAATATGTTGCGGGGTTCGTAGATGCAGACGGAGCCCTTAGTTTTTACTTTAATAAGACTGTAGACGGTCATTTTCGTATATGTCTACAGTTTTCAATTGTTCAGATCGACAATAGAGGGAGAGGCTTTAAGCTCCTTCAAGATCTAAGAGATGCCTACGCTGTAGGGAGCATCCACAATATAGAAGTTAAGAATCAAAAGTGTTGGCGGGTGTCGAGTAAGAATGACTTAGAAAAGTTCTTGCCGCACATCATCAAACACATGGTGATTAAAGGAAAGCATTTCCAAAGAATGCTTGATAAACGTAGAGAACTTTCAGGAGTTAATCTCACCCAAGAGCAGGTGGATGAGCTTAGAAAGTTTGCTAAAGAATCTAGGGCTGATACAGGCCCAACTAGATACAAAAAGAATGCTAGCCCTGCATGGTTAGCAGGATACATTGATGGTGATGGATATCTAAGGTGTTCCGATAGAGAACACTGGCTTAAGATCCATGTACAAAAATCTGATGTATGTTCTGTAGAGCTAATCCAAAACACCTATGGCGGTAAGATCTACAAGACAACAAAAGAAAATATTAAAGAGTTTAAATTAAACTTTGGTGCATCGTTCTACGGAACTGCTACTAAAGTATTAAAGGCAATCATCCCGCATCTTAGGCTTAAAAGGCATGATGCTGAGATGATCCTTTATTGGCACAAGCAACGACTAAATGAAAAGAACCCTAAGGGGTAAGTGATAGTCTAGCGGACAAGTATGTCCGTTTGGGGTCACGGCGGTCTCCGTCCTGAAGCTGTCGGTATCTTTGTCAAGACCGCTCAGAGTTAATAGATGACCATTGAAGAAGTAAAGAAGGCTTACGAGACTACTTACTTCTGTCAGGTGCACAAGTGGGGGTATCAGCTTACCACCGAGGAGGCTCAGGAATTGGGCCTCCTTAGTGCAACTGCGAAGCCTGTTAAGCCTCGAAGAACCGTCGAAAAGAATAACAACAAGGAAGAATAATGATTGTAACTCCTAGCACTGAACTTGATGCAGTAAATGAAATTTTGTCATCCGTAGGCTCTAGCCCTGTTAATTCTCTTGAGGATGATGCTAATGTGGATGTGCTGAATGCTGTAAGAATCCTTAAGGCTGTCAGTCAAGAGATCCAGTCTAGGGGTTACAGCTTTAACACTCTCACCAGTGTTACCTTGAAGCCTGACTCTTTTACTAACAAAGTTGCTTATGGTAGAGACTTCCTAAGGGCTGTCTCTACTAGCTACAAGTTCGTGAGTAGAGAAGGCTGTTTTTATGATCTTGATTCAGGGAATCTAGAGTTCCCTGAAGGCATCACTCTGGATGAACTTGTCAGGGAACTCCCTTTTGAGGAGCTTCCTCAGGTCTTCAGAAAGTATATTACTGTTAGAGCCAGTAGAGTCTTTCAGATGAGGTATCTTACCTCTGCGGACATCGACGCACATCTTCAGCTAGAGGAGAGTGCGGCTTATGCAGACATTGTAGACTATGAACTGACGGATGGTAACTATAACATCCTCAATGATGACCAGTTCATCAGTCAGCAGATTCAGAGGAGCTAAACATGCCTCTAGTATCTCAAAGCATTCACTCATTTAAAGGTGGTGTCTCTCAACAGCCTGACATCATAAGATTTCCCGATCAGGTAACTGAGCTTGTCAATGGGTTTCCTAATGAAGTTGAGGGTCTACAAAAGAGACCTCCGACTCTTGCAATCAAACGTTTGTCTGACCGTGTTGACGCTACAAAGAAGAAGTACCATGTAATCAATAGAGACGAACAGGAAAAGTACATTCTCCAGATTGGCTCTGGGGAATATCAAATCTTTGATCTTAATGGTGAGCCTAGGACGTGCAAGTTTGAAGATGATGAGTCAAAACAGTACATTACCACTAGTGACCCTAAGGGAAAACTAAAGGCAGTTACTGTTGCTGACTACACCTTTGTGCTGAACATTGAAAAGGAGGTAGACGCTGTAGAAGGCACGTCACCCTCTGGTAAAAAGGATACTGCTCTAGTGTACATCAAGAATGCCCAGTATGCTAAGACTTACGCCATTTATGTCGATGGTAAGTATATGTGCGGCGTTATTACCCCTGATGGTGGTGAGGCTAAGCAGGCTGTCCAGACTACTACTGCCTTTATTGCGAGAGCGTTGTATGCGCTTCTTAATACTGGTAAGAAACCTGACGGTGGTAATCCTGACGTTGGTGGCACCTATGATGACCTGTTGAATCAGGTCGGTGGTAGAGCCTCTATGGGTTACTCTAGGTCTAGTGCAAGCATGAGTTCCTATAACGTAGGTCTAGTTGGTGACTCTGTTATTACGATCCAGTCTAAGTCTGGGTGGGATCCTCCTAATGTCCTTGTTAAGGATGGCTTTGGTAACCAGAACGCTATTGCTTACATGGGTAAGGTTACGGCTGTTAATAAGCTCCCTCCGATTGCCCCTGAGGATTACATCATGCAGGTGTCTGGAGAGAAGAATTCCGAAGATGACGACTTCTATGTAAAG
>ULUA01080612.1_pt1 | contig 15584 bp, 10 predicted proteins | sample 1958081 | NCBI WGS metagenome assembly ULUA01 (sample SAMEA4835748, study PRJEB28245) | human gut metagenome | biome: gut microbiome; material: fecal sample | place: Denmark | collected 2008
TCTGCTGTTTGTAGAGAAAGTCATTTGTTTAATGTGCTTCTGTTATATCGTTCAGCCTTGACTATGATAGCAGGCTACCGATAGTTCTGTTTGTCGGACAGCGCTTCTCGGGTTCGCTATTCGAATAGATACACTTGTCAATATGAAAGAGGGAGACAACCAAAGGGATCAGGGAGAGGGACTGCCGCCCCTATCCCTGTCCCTTAGGTTTTCTCCCTCTTGGCTCCCTCTTTCCTTACCCATACCCTTACCCCGCTGGGGTGTTAGTGGAACTCGAATAACCACCTGTACATTGTATATCCTGTCAATTCAGGGACGCTTAACGCTACACGTCCGCAGGTTAGTACATATATCTCAGGTTAGTGGCGTTTTTTTGAAGAGTCAATGTTAGAGCAGTTGCGTTGATAAGGTCACGAAAATATTAATGTCTTGTCGGTACGGAAAATGATTTCAGCGGTGTTGGCGATATATTTCACAGTACAATTTAATGATAAATCGGATTATATAAACTGAAAGCAGCAACGGTACGGTGATTAGTAGCGTTGCTGCTGTTTGTTATTACTGCTGTGCTTCAAGGTCTGCTTTCAGCTTGTCGGAATATTCACGGATGACCTTGCGGTCCGACTCGTTTACAATCTTATAAGTCGTCCTTGAATAGAAATGGCTGTCGGTATCCCATATAACAGGAACGATGCCAAGTTCGGTCAGCTTTCCGAGTACAATCGACAGGCACTCGGAGGAATCGGTGTGGGTTGCGTCCTTTGCCATATTGCTTGCGGTATAGGTCGATGTCGTTTCTCCCATAAATACGGGGATGTCATTATCCAGAAAAGCCTTTTTCAGCTCGGCACACTGGCTGTCGATATATTTAAGCCATTCCTCGCCGCCTATTTTATTCGCCCAGTACATAGAGTTGTCGACATAGTGGACAGACACCATAAGCCTGTCGTTTACCATATCCTCAGGCATTTGAAATCTCGAAGAAGTCGTTTTATCTATGTTTGTCCAGTAGCCCGAAACGATAAGCACACGCTGTGCGTTATATCCGCCTGTGCCTCTTACCGCATCGACAAATGCCTGATTGAGCGTGTTGGTCATCTTGTAAGCATTGGTTTCGGACTGTTCCTTGAGATTACCGCTTGAATCAAACTGATTGCCGCCGAGATATTCGTTATAGCCCTCGAAAACGAGTGTGTAGGGATAATCCGCAAAATACTCGGCTATCTGCGTCCACAGATGAGTGAATATCTCCTTGCACTTATCAAGGTCGTTTCTTCTTATGATAAATTCGTCGAAGTGGTGGATATTTATAACGGAATATACGCCTGCCTTTTCGCAGTAATCAACAATCTCCTTAACTCTTTTAAGGTATTCCTTGTTTATCGTATATGTATTGTCATTTTCCATCATATTGCCCCAGAACACAGGAATACGAACTGTGTCGAAGCCTTCCGCCTTCATACCGTCTATTATTTCCTGCGTTGTCACATCCGCTCCCCAGCAGGTTTCATAATCCTGCGGTTCGTTTCCGCCGACAACGGGAATCCATTCATACGTTATCTTTTCGCAATCGGTCGCTTCGTATGCTTCCATCGTGTTGCCAAGACTTATGCCGAGCCCCATTTTTTCAGCCATTTCGGTTGCTGTGATTATCTCATAGCGTGATGAAGTATCACTGCTTTCGTTATCCGAAATACCGCTCTGAGCGTCCGACACCGGCTGACTTTCCGTTCCCGATGTGACATTTCCGGCACAGCCTGTCAGCAAAAGTGCCGTTACCGTAAGTATTGCCGTTAATCTCTTCTTCATAAGAATACCTCTTTAGCAAAAAGAGCCGTTACATAAATCTATGCAACGGCTCCCGAGTGTTTATGGTTTATTTTGCGTAATCTATAGCTCTGCTTTCTCTTATCAGATGTACCTTTATCTGACCGGGATATTCCATCTCGTTCTCGATACGCTGAGAAATTTCTCTTGCAAGAACTATCATCTTGTCATCGTCAACCTGTTCGGGCTTTATCATGATTCTTACTTCACGGCCTGCCTGAATAGCGAATGACTTCTCAACACCGTTGTAAGAGCTGCATATCTCTTCGAGCTTTTGCAGACGCTTGATGTAGTTTTCGTAGTTTTCGCTTCTTGCGGCGGGACGTGCGGCGCTTATTGCGTCGGCTGCCTGTACAAGAGCGGCAATAACAGAGTGTATCTCAACATCGCCGTGGTGAGCCTCGATAGCGTGGATGACTTCTGGGCTTTCCTTATACTTACGGCAGACATCGACACCTATCTGAACGTGTGAGCCTTCAATCTCGTGGTTAAGAGCCTTGCCTATATCGTGCAGAAGACCTGCTCTTCTTGCAAGAGTTGCGTCAACGCCAAGCTCGCTTGCCATTATGCCTGCAAGGTGAGCGACCTCTATTGAGTGGTTAAGTACGTTCTGACGGTAAGAGGTACGGTAGTAAAGGCGGCCGATAAGCCTTACAAGCTCGTGGTGCAGGCCGTTGACGTTGGTTTCCATAACGGCACGCTCGCCCTCCTGCTTGATTTTAAGCTCGACCTCACGTCTTGCCTTTTCTACTGTTTCTTCAATTCTCGTGGGATGGATACGTCCGTCCTGAATGAGTTTTTCAAGCGCTATTCTTGCTATCTCACGTCTTACATGGTCATGGCAGGAAAGCGTTATAGCCTCGGGGGTATCGTCAATGATAAGGTCAACACCTGTGAGCTGTTCAAGCGCACGGATGTTTCTGCCCTCACGGCCGATTATTCTGCCCTTCATTTCGTCATTGGGCAGAGGCACTACGGATACTGCCACCTCTGATACGGTATCGGCGGCAAGTCTTGAAATAGCAAGGGAGATATACTGTCTTGCCTTTTCGTCGCATTCGTCCTTAAGACGCTGTTCGTAAGCTGTAATCTTGACTGCCTTTTCGTGCGAAAGCTCGCTGTCAAGCATACTCAGCAGGTGTTCCTTCGCCTGATCTAAAGTAAAGCCGGATATTTTTTCGAGAATATCCATCTGGCTTTTCTTGATGGATTCGGCTTCAGCCAGCTTTTCTTCAGCCTTCTTGTTCTTGTTCTGGAGCTGTTCTTCAAGACGCTCGATCTTATCGTTCTTCTTGTCGAGGTTCTCCTCTTTCTGCTGAAGTCTTCTTTCAGAGCGTGTTACCTCTGCTCTGCGTTCCTTGAGTTCTCTTTCGGTTTCGCTTTTGAGTTTCTGAATTTCTTTTTCGTTGTTTTCTTTGAGTTTAAAGATCTCGTCTTTAGCCTCAACCAGTGCGGTTTTCTTTGTTGCCTGAGCTTTTTCGTTAGCCTCGGATACTATCCTGCTTGCTTCCTTCTCGGCAGATTCTATCTGCGCTTCTGCCGTCTTTTTTCTATGCTCGATACCCATTTTGTACATAACAAAACCGAATATCGCCGCTCCGACTACGAATGCCGCCGCACAGAGTGTAACTGCAAGCCACACTTCCATGGGTTAGCGTTCCTCCTTTTCTGAATTGCCGTGTCACGCCGCCGCAAAACTGCATAAGCGCCTGCACGGCTGATTTTACATTTCAACATTTAATTGTATATATGTAAAATAAGCGGATCGCCCTGTCTTTTGTTGGTGAAAATTTACAAGACAGCTGACTTTCCTGAGTTATAATAGATATTTACTCGATATTAATTTTACGGCATTTTCAACAAATTGTCAAGGGCTTTTTATAAAAAAACACTAAATTATTTTGGAAAATAGTGAAAATCTATTGACAACATTTTACCGCTATGATATAATAATCAAACTGTGAAATCGCTATTACCGTTATGCAGTGCGGTTTTACGACACATTTTAATAAGCCGATGTGATGGAATTGGCAGACGTGACGGACTCAAAATCCGTTGGTAGCAATACCGTGCGGGTTCGACCCCCGCCATCGGCACCAAAAAGTGTAACCCCACTCAATGAGTGGGGTTACACTTTTTATGTGTTGGTGGGTGGGAGAACCCGCAATTTGCGGGTAAGGCACGGATGCCTTATAAAATGAACGCCCAAAGTTTTAAGCATGGATGCTTAAAGGCAGCCGCACTTAGTTGCCACACGATGTGGCAACCCAAACGGCTGACGAGGCACGATGCGAAACCAACAGAGCGTTCATAAACGTGCAAAGGATGCACGATAGCGGTCGCACAGAGTCGGCGCAAGGACGCGCCGACCCAAACGACCGCAAACGCAAGGATGCGTGATAGTGCTTGCCCAAAGTTTTAAGCAAGGATGCTTAAAGTCAGCCGCACTTAGTTGTTATGCAAGGATGCATAAAGACAGCCACACAGAGCCGTTGCACGATGCAACGGCACAAATGGCTGTCATTGCACAGATGCAACGGCACAAATGGCTGTCATTGCACAGATGCAACGGCACAAATGGCTGTCGATGCACAGATGTGGCAACCCAAACGGTTGACGAGGCACGATGCGAAACCAACAGAGCAAGCACGACGTGCAAGGATGCACGATAGCGGTCGCACAGAGTCGGCGCAAGGACGCGCCGACCCAAACGACCGCATTTTGACAAACCCCGCTACACTTTCGCTAACACAAACAGGCATAGCCCTGCTTTTTTTGGTGCTGGGGGCGAACTCGCACGGTGCGGGTAAGGCACGGATGCCTTATAAAATGAACGCCCAGAGGGTTTAAGCATGGGGGCTTACAAGCAACAACTTATACAATTTTCAATGCAAAGTGTTGACAAATTACAACAATATATTGCAAAATCCGTTTAAATTTGTTATACTATACCAAAAGGACCAAAAGACTAAAAGACCGAAAGAGCCGAAGGACCGATAACATCATAAGTAATCGGCTGTCGGTTTAAGGGGAGGGCATATATGAGCGTGAAATACATACTGTATAATCCTTTATCGTGCAACGGGAAGGGAACAGAGCTTGCACAAAAGCTGACGGATATATACAAGGACGATGAACTGAAATATTGCAATATGACGCAGATAAGCGGATACGGCACATTTTTTGACAGTATTTCGCCCGAAAGCGATATTGTGCTGTGCGGCGGTGACGGTACGCTTAACCGTTTTATAAATGACAGCGACGGGTATCCTTATGAAAATCCGCTGTATTATTACGGTACAGGAAGCGGAAATGATTTTTTGCGTGATCTCGGTATGGAGCAGGGCTGCGAGCCTGTAAGGATAAACGAATATGTCAGAAATCTGCCGATCGTAACGGTAAACGGCAAAAGCTCACGGTTTATCAATGCTATAGGCTACGGTATTGACGGATATTGCTGTGAAAAGGGCGATGAGCTGAGAGAAAAATCCGACAAGCCGATAAATTATACATCTATTGCGGTTAAAGGTCTGCTGTTTCATTTCAGGCCGGCGAATGCGGTTATAAACGTTGACGGCAGGGAGTACAGCTATAAGAAGGTATGGCTTGCGCCGACAATGAACGGCAGGTTTTACGGCGGCGGTATGATGACCGCTCCGCAACAGGACAGAAACAACCCCGAGGGGAAGCTGTCGGTTGTTGTGATGCACGGCAGTGGGAAGCTGAAAACGCTTATGGTGTTCCCTTCAATCTTCAAGGGGGAGCATATCAGCCATACCGAGATGGTAGAGGTGCTGACCGGAAAGAAAATCACAGTGCGGTTTGATTCACCTGCCGCATTGCAGATAGACGGCGAAACGGTAAAGAATGTCAGCGAATATTCGGTGAAGGCGTATGACAGGGAGAACGGCGACCGGCGGTATACAGACGGAGAAAAGGAAAAAGAAAGCGAAACTGTTTGAATAAGTGCATAGGCAGGAGATGTCGGGTTGTGGGGTGCTATATTTAATAGAATATATTCGTAGAGCTTGCTTATATAGGAGATAAAACGGTAAACAAAAAACCGCTTGATTTTGACAATCAAGCGGTTTTTAATTGGTCTGAGTGACAGGATTTGAACCTGCGGCCTCTACCACCCCAAGGTAGCGCGCTACCAATCTGCGCCACACCCAGATAACAGTAAACATTATACACGGTTTTCGGGTATTTGTCAAGGGATTTTTTAAAAAAATACGAAAAATTTTCGGCAGAGCTGTTCAAACGGCTTTGTTGTGCGAAATGAAGGGCTGTGGTCGATGTGGCCGTAGGGTGAAGCGAGGCGGTTGTGGTCGATGTGGCCGTAGGGTGAATCGGAGCGGTTGTGGTCGATGCGACCGTAGAGTGTAGGCAGGGCGGCTGTGGTCGATGTTGCCGTAGGGTGAGGCGGAGCGGTTGTGGTCAATGCGGCCGTAGGGCAAAAGCAAGGTGGTTATGGTCGATGTGGCCGTAGGGTGAAGCGAGGCGGTTGTGGTCGATGTGACCGTAGGGTGAAGCGGAGCGGTTGTGGTCGATGCGGCCGTAGGGTGAAGCGGAGCGGCTGTGGTCGATGTGGCCGTAGGGGGAAAGAAAGGCGGCTGTGGTCGATGTTGCCGTAGGGTGAAGCAGAGCGGTTGTGGTCGATGTTGCCGTAGGGTGAAGCGGAGCGGTTGTGGTCGATGTTGCCGTAGGGCGAAGCGAGGCGGCTGTGGTCGATGTGGCTGTAGGGTGAAGCGGATCGGTTGTGGTTGATATTGCCGTAGAGCGAAAACGGAGTGGCTGTGGTCGATGTTGCCGTAGGGTGAAGCGGAGCGGTTGTGGTCGATGCGACCGTAGGGTGAAGCGGAGCGGTTGTGGTCAATGCGGCCGTAGGGCAAAAGCAAGGTGGTTATGGTCGATGTGGCCGTAGGGTGAAGCGGAGCGGTTGTGGTCGATGTGGCCGTAGGGGGAAGCAGAGCGGCTGTGGTCGATGTTGCCGTGGGGTGAAGCGGGGCGGTTGAATGATATATGGAAAGGTAAGTTTTGAGAAAAAATGACGTTTGCTATTGCGAACACGGACAATTTGTGATACAATATAAAATGTGTCGGTATGTGCAGATGAAGCACTGTATGCGTCAAAGATACAGGCGGCAGATACAGATGACACAGGAAAGTAAAAAATCCGATGAAAAGGACGGTTATTTATAATGACAAATTATGAAACTTACGAAAGCCCTTTCTGTACGAGATATGCAAGCGAGGAAATGCAGTTTACATTCTCCGCACAGAAGAAGTTTTCGACATTCCGCAGATTGTGGGTAGCGCTTGCGAGAGCGGAAATGAAGCTCGGACTTGAGCAGGTAACGCAGGAAAAGGTTGACGAGCTTGAGGCGCATATTGATGATATTGATTTTGCTTATGCGGCTGAGGAGGAGAAGAAGCTCCGCCACGATGTTATGGCGCACGTCCATACATACGGAAAGTGCTGTCCTAAAGCTGAGGGCATAATCCATTTAGGTGCTACAAGCTGTTATGTAGGCGACAACACCGATGTTATCGTAATGCGTGACGCTATGAAGATAGTACACAGAAAGCTTGTGAACGTTCTTTCGAACTTCGCTTCTTTTGCGGATAAATATAAGGATATGCCCTGTCTTGCATATACACATTTACAGCCTGCACAGCTGACTACCGTAGGCAAGCGTGCTACGCTGTGGATGAACGAACTTCTGATGGATCTTGAGGATCTTGAGTATCAGATGGGTAATCTGAAACTGCTCGGTCAGAAGGGTACTACAGGCACACAGGCGAGCTTTATGGAACTGTTCCACGGCGATGAGGAAAAGATAGAAAAGCTGGAGCAGATGATAGCTGAGGAAATGGGATTCAAGCAGTGCGTACCCGTAAGCGGTCAGACCTATTCAAGAAAGGTTGACAGCAGAATAGTAAACGTACTGGGCGGTATTGCACAGAGCTGTTCGAAGTTCTCGAACGATCTGCGTATCCTTGCAAACTTCAAGGAGATGGAAGAACCTTTCGAGAAGAATCAGATCGGTTCTTCGGCTATGCCTTATAAGAGGAATCCGATGAGAGCGGAGAGAATAACCTCGCTTTCAAGATATGTTATGATAGATACTCTTAATCCTGCGTTTACGGCAGGTACACAGTGGTTCGAGAGAACGCTTGACGACAGTGCTAACAAGCGTATCGCAGTAGCGGAGGCATTCCTTGCAACAGACGCTATACTGAACATTATGCTGAATATCACAAACGGACTGGTCGTATATCCTAAGGTTATCCGTGCAAGAGTAATGAAGGAGCTTCCTTTCATGGCAACGGAAAACATTATGATGGACGCAGTTATGAAGGGCGGAAACAGACAGGAGCTTCACGAGAAGATAAGACAGCACAGCATTGCCGCAGGTAAGGTTATCAAAGAAGAGGGCGGAGAAAACGACCTCGTTGACAGAATCGCCGCAGACCCCGACTTCATGACAACAAAGGAAGAAATCGAGGCAAAGCTCATCCCCGAAAATTACACAGGCAGAAGTGCAAGCCAGGTGACTGCATTCCTTGACAGGTGCATAAAGCCTGTCCTTGAAAAGAATAAGGACGTTCTCGGAGAAAAGGCTGAGCTTTCCGTATAATGAACGGATTGTGAAAATTGCAGAAATTCTTTACTATTTCTTGACTAATCGAAATCATTATAGTATAATACTGTAATGTATAAATTAACAGGATGTGCTGAGGCACAGAAACGGAGTGAAACATTTGAAAAGAGTGGCAAAGCCTGTGTTCTTTATAGTGCTGGCGGTTATACTGGCATTTACAGGCATAGTATTTTTCGGTGTTCATACCCAGTACGGCGATTTCACGAACACTATTATAAGAGGTGTAAGTGATATTCGTTGGGGTATTGATATCAGAGGCGGCGTTGACGTTACATTTACGTCACCGGCAGACTACGATGCGACCAATGAAGAGGTCGATGCGGCAAAGTCGATCGTTGAAACAAGACTTGTTGCAAACAACATAACAGACTATGAGGTTTATGTTGATTATAACAGCGATAAGATAATCGTGCGTTTCCCGTGGCAGGCTGAGGATGACAGCTTTGATCCGGAAGCGGCTGTAAAGGAGCTTGGTGCTACCGCACTGCTCACCTTCAGAGAAGGCTCGGAAAAATCGCTTTCCGACGGTCAGACATACGAGGATCTGCCCCTTATCATTTCCGGTTCGGATGTTGAAAAGGCTTCTGCCGTATATCAGCTCAAGAGCGGAAACAGCAAGGAATATGAGTATATGGTATCCTTAAAGCTGAAGGACAGCGGCAAGGAGAAGTTTGCAGAGGCTACAAAGAAGCTTGCTTCATCAAAGGGATACATCTCGACATATATGGATGACAAGTGCATTTCAACAGCTACCGTAAAAGAGGAAATCAGCGGCGGTGAGGCTACAATCAGCGGTGGCTTTACGGCTGATGAGGCTAAGGCGCTTGCAGACCAGATAAACGGCGGTGCGTTACCGTTCAAGCTGGAAACATCGAGCTTCAGCACTATCTCGCCCACGCTCGGTACGGGTGCCCGTGACGCTATGGCAATCGCCGGCGTTATCGCATTCGGTCTTATTATGATATTCATGATTTCACTGTACAGACTGCCCGGTGTAGTTGCCGTTATCGGTCTTATCGGACAGGTTGCAGGTACTTTCTGTGCTATAACAGGCTTCTTCCCGTTCTCAAACAGCTTTACGCTGACAATACCCGGTATCGCAGGTATCATTCTTGCGGTTGGTATGGGCGTTGACGCAAACGTTATCACGGGCGAGCGTATAAAGGAAGAAATAAACAGCGGCAAGACGATAGACACAGCGATAGCTACAGGCTATAAGAGAGCGTTCAGTGCGGTATTTGACGGTAATATTACGATGATCATCGTTGCTATAATACTTATGGGTGCTTTCGGTACTCCCGACAGCCTTGCGTCTACTATACTGAAGCCCGTATTCTTCATGTTCGGTGCTTCGACAGAGGGTACTATCTACTCATTCGGTTATACTCTTATGGTCGGCGTAATACTGAACTTCCTGTTCGGCATATTTGCGACAAGACTTATGACAATGTCGCTTTCCAGATTCAAGATATTCAGAAATCCCGCTCTCTACGGCGGAAAATCTGCAAAGAAGCGTGCCGCTGAAAAGGCTGCCGCAACGGAAGGCGGTGCTTCAAAATGAATAACAAAAAAGTATTTGATTTTATAGGATACAGAAAGATACTCTTTCTGATACCGATCGCCATTGCTGTAATTACGGTTATCTTCAACTGCGTATTCGGCATTGAAATGGCTATTGAATTCAAGGGCGGTACAATGCTGACCTACAGCTATACCGGCGAAATTGACACAAATGCGGTAAAGAAGACGGTTGAGGGCGAAAACTACGGTGCTGTTACGGTAACTACAGGTTCTTCGATGAACAGCTCACTTGAAGTCGTTGAAATCTCATTCTCGTCTTCGGAGGGACTTACAGCAGATAAGCAGACAGCTTTATCGGATAAGCTCCAGCAGACCTTCAAGGATAACAGCCTTACGCTTGTAAACAGCCAGGATGTCAACCCCACATCAGGTACGGAGTTCTTCCTTAAGTGCCTTGTTGCGGTATTGTTCTCGTTTGTACTGCTCGTTATCTATATTGCGTTCAGATTCAAGAAAATCGGCGGCCTTTCGGCAGGTGTGTTTGCACTGGTAGCCCTTGTTCACGACTGCTTCATGGTTTATGCGGTGTTCGTGTTCTGCCGTTTCCCGATCGACGCAAACTTTATGGCGGTTGTTCTTACCGTACTCGGTAACTCTATCAACAATACAATCGTTGTATATGACCGTATCAGAGAGAACCGTAACCTTTACGGCAACTCGCTTTCACTCAAGGAACTTGTTAATATGAGTATAACTCAGTCGATAACACGTTCTGTAAACACAACTGTTACCACAGCCTTTGCCGTACTCGCAATCTGCGTTGTATGCGCAATCTGCGGCGTAACCTCGATAATGACATTTGCTATTCCTATGATGGCAGGTCTTATCTGCGGTACTTATTCTTCACTGTGCATCTCGGGTCCCCTGTGGGTACTCTGGCAGGAGAAGCACGGCAAGAATTATACAAATGCAGGAAACGGCGAAAGCAAGAAGGATACAAAGAATCTTGCTTCAAAGGGTACGGTAGACACAAAGAAGCTCATGGTATAATCACCTGCGGCTGATAATTCAAGCAAAAATAAAAGCCGCATAGCACATAAAGTCTTTGCGGCTTTTGAATTTAGACAGATATTCATAAAAACCAAATGGGAGAGATTTTTAAAAATCCCGGAGGATATTTTGAAAAGAGATATTACTAAAAAAATCACAACACATATCGGTAAACTTATACGCAGTCCGAAGCTGTTGCTGACGCTGATAATTCCGCCGATAGCGGTAATTGTCATAGGGCTTGCGGTATTTGCGGGCAGTGGGCTTTATCCGTTCGGAGATAAAACGCTCGCATGGTGCGATATGCACCAGCAGGTGCTTCCTTTATTGCTCGACTTCAAGGACATACTTGAGGGCAAGGGGGATTTCTTCTTCAACTGGCAGAATGCCGGCGGAATGAATTTCCTCGGCGTGTTCCTGTTCTTTATATCAAGCCCGTTTTCGCTTCTTGTTGCATTTGTCGCCAAAGCGGACATGATGCTGTTCATGAACATTATGACGCTTATGAAAATGGCTGTCTGTGCGATAACCGCAAATGCGTACTTCCGCACCTGCCATAAAAAGCTGGATGTGACATATTCGGCGCTTTTCAGCGTTATGTATGCGTTCAGCGGTTACTCTATGCTGTTCTATCAGAACACGGTATGGCTCGATGTAATGTACTTCTTCCCGCTGCTGCTGATAGCGTTCAATTCGCTCGTAAAGCGTAAACGTACAGGCGGTCTTATATTCTGTCTTGTCGGAATGCTGGTGCTGAATTATTATCTCAGCTATATGGTGGTATTGTTCACGATACTGTATTTCGGCGTTTACATTTTTCTTAACAGAAAAAAGGGAAGTACAAAGGGCATTGCGCCGAGGTTTATCATAGGCTGCGGTATAGCGGCGCTGATCTCCGCTGTTGTATGGCTTCCGAGCTTTGCACAGTATCTTTCATCCGCAAGGGGTGCGAACATACTCAAGGGTCTGTTTGATTCTGCGGTATTTGCAGGGATATATACAAATCTGCCGCTTATTTTCTGTACGGGATTTTCCGTTGCGGCTTTCATCGTGTATTTTCTGCGAAGAAAGAGCAAGAACAGCAGATTCTATGCGTTGCTTTCGTTTCTTACGCTTCTGCCGGTAGTGTTTGAGCCGATAAACAAGATGTGGCACACGGGCGACTATATGGCATTCCCTATGCGGTACGGCTATATGACCACGCTTATGATGCTGACCTTTGCGGCGGTGAAGCTGTCGCATACAAAGCCTGATGATTATGCGCAAAAGAATAAAAAGCCCTATCTTATCGGAATAACTGCCGCCGGCGTTATCTATTTCGGTTTTACGATATGGTACTACTGTAGCTACAGATACGAACTGGATTCATATGTTTCGACACTGTGGGGAAGCTCGGAGTCATTCATCCTGCTTTTAATTATCTTCTGCGGATTTACGGCACTGTATGTTCTGACTATGGCTTTCGGCGTTTTCAAGAAGCTCTCTTTCAAATCGGTTTGTTCTGTACTGGCTGTAATTGTTGTAGCCGAGAGCGTTTTCAACGCAAACGTGTATATTGGTGCATCGGCATATACTCCTGTCAAGTACAACAATGCGATAGAACTTGAAGGAAAAATCCCCGAGGACGAGGATTTTTACAGGGTTAAGCTGATGCAGTGGCCTAAGAAATATTTTGACGCAAATCTTATAGGCGGACTGGGCTATCCCACCATCGCACATTACACCTCGCTTACATCGGAGGATTATATGTATGCGATGAAACGGCTCGGCTATTCGTCCTACTGGATGGAGGTAACCGGCAACGGAGGCACGGTTCTTACCGATGCCGTTATGAATATAAAATATTATATAGAGAAATTCAGCGCAAGAGGGCCTGTGATTTATCGTGACAAGAACTATTCGATCTATGAGAGCGAATATTATCTTCCGCTCGGAATAGTGACCGACAGCGATCTGTCACAATGTACGGAGCTGCCTAAGGCGGAACGTATAGTTATACAGGAATATCTTGCAAAGAATCTGCTTGATACGGGCAACGAACTGCTGTTTACCGAGTATGAGCATACCGGAGAAAAGAATATACGGTATGCACATCGTGACGGGATATATTATTTCACACCCAAGAGCAATACACGCATCGCAACGCTCAGCTACAAGTTGGATATAGGTGAAAAGCAGGCGTTGTATTTCGATTGCTTTGATCTTGTTGCAAGAAATATCAACGAGCATATCAACGGTTCGTTTGCAATATATGTAAACGGCATCAAGCAGGATCTGTCGTTCCCGAATAAAGACAGCAACGGACTTTTATATCTCGGTACTTTCGAAAATGAGAAGGTAAGTATAGATGTTGACGTAAACGAAAGCACTTATTGCTCAAGCTATGGTATTTACGGACTGTCGCTCGGCAAGCTGGAAAAAGCTATCAATAAAACAAAGACCGCCGATCTTAAGGTTGACGGTGGAAATATAAGCGGAACGGCAGACAACGCAAAGAGCGGTCAGTGGCTGTTTTTGTCGGTGCCGTATGACGACGGATTTTCTGCAACGATAAACGGAAAGCCTGCTGAGATATACCGTTCTATGTCGGGCTTTATGGCGGTGAAGCTGGAGGAAGGCAAAAACGATATAACCTTCAGTTTCTGCCCGAAGGGGCTTAAACCGGGTATTGTGCTGAGCGTCGCAGGCTTTGCGGCACTGGCGCTGTACATTATATTCCGCAAAAAGATAACGGCAATTGCCGATAAGGCGGAAGGTCTGTGCAGGATTGGCATTTACGCATTGCTTGTTGCGGTGCTGGCGGCGGTGTATGTATTACCGCTAATCATATCAATAATAGGGAACGTTTGTTCTCTGGCGGGCTGATTTTCAGAAAGGAAGTAATGAAAATGGATATTGGCGTATCAACGGCTTGTCTGTACCCTCTTGAAACAGAAAAGGCTCTTTATGAGCTTGCCGAGCGGGGTGTAAAAAATGTTGAGATATTCGTAAATTCGATAGACGAGCTTGAAGGGCAGGTGCTTGTTGAACTAAGAAGGATCATCGGTGAATACGGGATGAACGTAATATCCATGCATCCGTTTTCTTCGCCTATGGAAACGCTGTTTCTTTTCGGCGATTATCCACGCAGAACCGAATATCTGATTGATATTTACAAGAGGTATTTTGAGGTTATGGCGGAGATCGGTGCGGATGTGTTTGTTCTGCACGGAGCTATCCTAAGCTCAAAGGTACCTGATGAAAGGTACATGGAACGTTATCTGCGTCTGTTCCGCCTTGCAAAAGAATTCGGTGTTACGGTGGCACAGGAAAACATCTGCTACTGCAAGAGCAGCAGTGTAAGATTTATCGAGGATATGATCGGACAACTCGGCGACGAGGTCAGATTTGTTGTAGATCTCAAACAGGCGAGAAGGAGCAATGTAGATCCGTTCAGGCTTATGGATATAATAGGTGACAAGGTCGTACATCTTCATGTAAGCGACGGAAACGCAGGTTGCGATTGCCTGCCGATAGGAAAGGGCAGCTTTAACTTCAACCGTCTTTTCGGCGAACTTGAAAAAATAAAGTACGATAAAGCAATGATAGTAGAGCTTTACCGTGAGAACTACAGCAGCTATGACGAACTTGCTGTATGCGCGAATAATATGAAAAAGATATACGATAAGTATAAGATGGGTCTTTGATTACAGAAAATGCTTGAAAAAGCTGCGAAAGTGTGTTAAAATACATAAATACAGGAATATGGAAAAGGAAACCGTGAGGATCAGAGCGAAAGCGAGGAAAACAGATGAAATGCCCGGAATGCGGATATGAGGACAGCAAGGTAATAGACAGTCGCCCTGCGGAAAATAAAATTCGCAGAAGACGTGAATGTCTGTCGTGCAAGTGCCGTTTTACGACCTATGAAATGGTGGAAACAATACCGCTTATGGTTGTGAAAAAGGATAATACCATTGAACCTTTTGATCGTGACAAGCTGATAAACAGGCTTGCGAGAGCTACGGTGAAACGTCCGGTACAGATCGAGGACCTTGAAAAAATGGTTGAAGATATTGTACAGGAACTGAAGAACCAGTTCAGACGGGAGGTATCATCGGACGAGATCGGCGAGCTGGTACTGCGCAGGCTGAAGGATATAGATAAGGTGGCGTATATCAGATTTGCTTCGGTATATCGTGACTTTAATGATATTGACAGCTTTGTCAGAATAATTTCCGAACTGAACGAGGAAAAATAGGATTTTTATCGGTGCCGTCCTTAAAGGGCGGCATTGTTTTTAGCTTTACGGAAAGAATGCACGAGTTTTCAACATACAGGAATGCGGCTGTTGATAACTAAATATTGATAGCAGGAAACTGTATATTGTGGTTGTTTACATTTTGCACAATCGGAGAATATAACGGTTTAAAACCATTTGTGCAAAATTAAAATGAAAAAGATGTTGACAAAGCTCGAAAAGCGTGATATAATAGACAAGCACTCAAACGAGAGGGCACAAAAACAGAGGGTACTTGAGAA
>ULUA01067466.1_pt1 | contig 15446 bp, 17 predicted proteins | sample 1958081 | NCBI WGS metagenome assembly ULUA01 (sample SAMEA4835748, study PRJEB28245) | human gut metagenome | biome: gut microbiome; material: fecal sample | place: Denmark | collected 2008
CCCTCAAGAGCCCCTACCGCCGCAACGCCAAGTTCTTCATGCACGACAGCACTGTGGCGCTGATCCGCAAGCTGAAGGACGGCAACGGTGCCTACCTGTGGCAACCCTCCATCCAGCAGGGTGAGCCGGACAAGCTGCTGGGCTACCCCCTGTACACCAGCCCCTATGTCCCGCAGGTCGCTGCGGGTGCTCTGACCGTGGCTTTCGGTGATTTCAAGAACTACTGGATCGCGGATCGTGCTGGCCGCACCGTTCAGCGCCTGAACGAGCTGTATGCTGGCAACGGTCAGGTGGGCTTCATCGCTACCGAGCGTGTCGACGGAAAGGTAATCCTGCCCGAAGGCATCAAGCTCCTGAAGATGAAAGCATCCTAAGGTGTGCCTATGAGTTCCAGCATTAAAAACTACACCGAGCAAGGCGGCAGTCGCACCGTGATCGGTGGCGAGCTGGTCATTGAGGAGGGAGCCCAAGTAATCGGGCTTCCTTCCTCCAATGGCAATGCCAGTGCTGCGGTGCTGGATATGCAAGGGTACAACATTTTCAACGCTGTCGGTGAGGATCAGGACATTACCGATATCATCAGCCCGGAGGAATTTGAAAAAGCCGCTTCCGGCCTGCTGCCCGTTATCATTTCCAATGTGGCTGTAGGTGGCATGGACGGCAACTTCAGTCTGCAGGGTGTGGAAACGAGTCAGGGCCAGATGATTTTTGGCTTTGGTATCTTTCCAAACGGAGCAGATATCGGTCCATTCATTTCCGTGCGGATGGTCCTTTCCCAATCTGATGACGAAGTGAAGGTCCTTTTCCGAGCCAGCCTTAACTTCGACATGAACGAGAAGCTGGGCTTTTCTCTCGACTGATTTAGGAGGTAACCGCTATGTTAGTATCCCTTGCCGAGATCAAGCAGTATCTGCGCGTCAACTTCGACGATGATGATGCGCTGCTGGAGCAGCTTTTGACCACGGCACAGGAGCTGTGCATGGCGGTCGCTCGTCTCAACGACGATGAGGCTATTGCTGCCAGCACCAACCAGCTCCGCATCGGTATTCTGTATGCCGTGGCCTATCTGTATGAGCATCGTGAAGAAGCGGATCATCACGAGCTGACCCTGACTCTTCGCTCCCTGCTCTTCGGTATCCGGGAGGCGGCTTTTTGATGAACATTGCATTGATGAATGTCCGCATTGAGGTCCAGAAAAACACCGTAAACACAGACAAGTACGGCAACCACAAAAACACGTGGGAGCTGTACTTGTCCTGTTATGCCACGGTCAGCGGTGAGACCCCAAAGGAAGAAACCGACACGGGCCTGACTGTTGATGATAGCAAGGTGGATTTTACCATCCGCTATTGCCGTGCAGCTTCCGCAATAACCTCGACCGGGTACAGGGTAATCTTTGGAGGCGAGACTTACGATATCCTCGGCGTCAACCACATGAATTTCAAGAACAAGGGCATCAAACTCCTGTGCCAGAAAGTGAGGCGCTGATGGGTACACGCATTAAGGTGGATCAGCTCGCCGCGACGGTGATGAAGGAACTGGAAGACTACGCCGACACAACCACAGACGGTGTGAAGGACGCGGTCCGAAAAGCTGCCAACACCGTGAAAAAGGGCATCGAAGCCGGAGCCCCTGTTCGTACCGGGAAGTATGCCAAGAGCTGGGCCACCAAGACCACGGGAGAAAACTCCCACGCTCTGGAGATCACCGTCCATTCCCGCAACCGCTACCAGCTTGCCCATCTGCTGGAGCACGGCCATGCCAAGCGCGGCGGTGGCCGGGTCGCGGCGCGGCCCCATATCGCTGCAGCCGAAGCAGAGGGCATCGAGGAGCTGGAGCGCCTGATCGAAAGGAGTGTCCGCAATGGATAACATTACTGAAATCATGGAGGCGCTCCAGCTTCCCTTTGCCTATGACCATTTTGCAGAGGGTGAAGGGCCGGACCCTCCCTTTATCTGCTTTCTGCTCCCCGGCAGCGACAACTTTGCCGCTGATGGACGGGTGTACTTCAAGGCCACGATGGTCCATATCGAGCTGTACACCGATCTGAAGGACCCGGAGCTGGAGCAGCGTGTCGAAGCCGTGCTGGATGAGCGCGGCATTTTTTATGACAAAACCGAAGTCTGGATCGAGAGCGAAAAGCTCTATGAGGTCCTTTACTCATTTGAAATGGAGGTTTCCCAATGAGCAACAAAGTCAAATACAACCTGAAAAATGTCCATGCCGCCGTGATGACGGAAGAGGTCGTGGAAGGCGTGACTGAGTACAGCTACGCCACTCCGAAGGCCATTCCCGGCGCGGTCAGCATCAATCTGGATGCCGAGGGCGACAGCTCTCCGTTCTACGCGGATGGCATTGTGTACTTCCGCACCTTTGCCAACAACGGCTATTCCGGCGATCTTGAGATCGCGCTGATCCCGGAGTGGTTCCGCACCGAGATTCTCAAGGAGAAGCTGGACAAGAATGGCGTCCTTGTGGAGCAGGCCGACAATACCGAGAACGTGAAGTTTGCCCTTCTGTTCGAGTTTGACGGCGACGCCCACGCCATCCGCCATGTGCTGTATAACTGCACGGCGTCCCGCCCCTCTATCGAGTCCAAGACCAAGGAGGAGAGCATTGAGCCGGGTACCGAAACCCTGTCTCTGACTGCCGATCCCCGTGAGGACGGTCTGGTCAAAAGCCGCACGGGTGACTCCACCGATGAGACCACCTATGCCAATTGGTATAAGGCGGTCTACACGCCGGAGGAGGATCTGGAGCTGGATACAGTGCAGATTGATCGTCCCGGCGCTATCGGTCTGACGGAGGAGGGCCAGCAGGATGCTTGAGAAAACAGTCATGGTCAGCGGCAAAGAGGTGCGCTTCCGCGCATCTGCCGCGATCCCGCGCCTGTACCGAATCAAGTTCAAGCGGGATATTTTCAAGGACCTGTCCAAGCTGGAGTCCTCCTATAAAGGCAAAAATGAGGACGGCACGGAGATCCAGATCGAAGATTTGGAGATCTTCGAGAATGTGGCCTATATCATGGCCTACCACGCTGACCACAGTATTCCCGGTACCATTGATGACTGGTTGGATGAATTTGAGATGTTCTCCATCTACGAAATTCTGCCGGAGATTCTGGAGCTGTGGGGTACAAACCTCGTGACGGACATTCAGTCTAAAAAAAACGGAAGCCCAGCGCCCGTGAAATAACCACGCCGCTATTCCTGCTCCGCTGTCTGGAAATCGGCCTGTCCATGCATGATCTCGATCTGCTGACAATCGGGATGGTGCTGGACATCTGGACCGAGAAAGGCAACGACGATTATAAGGACGGAGCCAACAACAATATCCGGGTGGCGGGACAGGAGGACTTCGACAAATTCTGATGAAGGGAGGCGACCTCTTTGGCAAGCCGCATCAAGGGCATCACCGTTGAAATTGGCGGTGATACTACCGGGCTGGAGAAAGCACTCAAGTCGGTCAACAGCTCGATCAAAAACACACAGTCTGCGCTCAAAGACGTCAACCGTCTCCTGAAATTGGACCCTTCCAATACAGAGCTTCTTTCGCAGAAGCAGCGGCTCCTGAAGGATGCCATCGGTGCCACGAAGGAGAAGCTGGATTCTCTGAAAACGGCACAGGAGCAGGCAAAGCAGCAGCTCGAAAACGGCGATCTCGGTCAGGACAAGTATGATGCCCTGCAGCGTGAGATCATCGAAACCGAGGAGGAGCTCCGCCGCCTGCAGCAGGAGGCAGCAACCACCAGCACCGCCCTCGCCAAGATCGACGAGGCTGGGAAGAAAATAGAAGCATTCGGTGACTCTGTTACCAGCGCCGGAAAAGCAGTCATGCCTGCGTCAATGGCCGTTGCCGGACTCGGTGCCGCCGCAGTAAAAACCGCAGCAGACTTTGACTCTTCCATGAGCAAGGTCGCTGCGGTTTCCGGCGCTACCGGGGATGATCTGGACGCACTCCGGGATAAGGCCCGTGAGATGGGTGCCAAGACTAAGTTCTCCGCTTCCGAAGCCGCAGACGCCATGAACTACATGGCTATGGCGGGATGGAAAACAGAGGATATGCTGGAAGGCATCGAGGGCATTATGAATCTCGCTGCCGCATCCGGCGAAGATCTCGCCACCACGTCGGACATCGTTACTGACGCGCTGACCGCCTTCGGGCTATCGGCACAGGACTCAGGCCATTTTGCGGATATACTTGCCGCCGCCAGCTCCAACGCGAATACTAACGTGTCCATGATGGGCGAAACATTCAAGTATTGTGCGCCTATCGCTGGTGCGCTGGGCTTTAGCGCGGAGGATACTGCCGAGGCCATCGGCCTGATGGCCAACGCTGGTATCAAGGGCTCCCAAGCTGGTACAGCCCTGCGCACGATCATGAACAACCTGACCGGGGATATCAAGCTCTCCGGCTCTGCGCTGGGTGAGGTTACGATTGCCACCACCAACGCAGACGGGTCTATGCGTGATCTGTCGGATATTCTTGCAGATTGCCGTGGCGCGTTCAGCCAGCTTTCCGAATCGGAGCAGGCGGCAGCGGCAGAGACCCTTGTTGGCAAGAATGCCATGTCCGGCTTCCTCGCCCTAATGAATGCTGGCGAGGGGGATATTGAAAAGCTCTCCTCCGCCATCGCAAACTGCGACGGGACCGCCGAGCATATGGCTGAGACTATGCAGGATAACCTTGCAGGCCAGCTCACCATTCTGAAATCCCAGCTTGAAGAACTGGCCATATCCTTCTGTGAAATGCTGATGCCTGCGATCCGAGCCATCGTCTCGAAGATTCAAGCCTTTGTAGATAAGCTCAATCATATGAGCGAAGGCCAGCGGAAAGCGATCCTGACCATTGGCCTGATGGTGGCTGCGCTCGGACCGCTGCTGGTGATCATCGGCACAGTCATCTCAAAGGTGGGTGTGGCCATGCAGGGATTTGTCAAGTTGGCGTCTGGTGTGAAGAAGCTGGGCGTAGCGGCCAAGGCCGGAACAGGTGTGTTTGGGAAGCTCGGAGCTGCCCTCGGAGGTATCTCTGCTCCCGTGATTGCGGTCGTGGCGATCATCGCCGTTCTGATCGCAGCCTTCAAACATCTGTGGGATACCAACGAGGAGTTCCGCAACGCCATCACCACCATTTGGGAAGGCATCGTTTCCAAAATCCAAGCCTTCTGCCAAGGGATCGTGGATCGCCTGAACGCGCTGGGCTTTGATTTCGGCTCCATCGTGGATGTCCTGAAAGCCCTGTGGGACGGCTTCTGTCAGTTCCTCGCCCCAATTTTTGAAGCCGCGTTCAATGTGGTCTCTACTGTGCTGGGGACCGTGCTGGATGTGATCACCGGGCTTCTGGATATTTTCATTGGCCTGTTCACCGGAAATTGGTCCCAAATGTGGGAGGGTGTCAAAGAGGTATTCTCCGGTATTTGGGAGGGCATTACTTCGCTGTTTGAGAACTTCCTGAACATGATCCGCAATCTGGCGGATACAGTGCTCGGTTGGTTTGGCACGAGCTGGGAGGAAGTATGGACCAGCGTTAAGACCTTCTTCGAGAACATCTGGAACGGGATCACCGCCTTTTTCACAGGTATCTGGAACGGCATCGTCTCTACGGTTACCGCACAAATCAACGCTGTAAAGACCGTCGTTTCCACAGTTTTCAATGCAATCAAAACCACGGCCACCACGATCTGGAGCGGCATCAAAACGGCCATCACCACAGTCGTGGACGGCATCAGGAGCAAAGTCAGCTCTGTATTTGAATCCGTAAAGAGCACCGTCACCAGCGTGTTCAACGGCATCAAGAGCACCGCCGCCAGCGTGTGGAATGGGATCAAGTCCGCAATCATTACGCCTATCGAAGCGGCGCGGGATAAGGTCCGCTCTGTGATCGACGCGATCAAGGGCTTCTTCTCCGGCCTGAAGCTGCAGCTCCCGCATATCAAGCTGCCGCACTTCATGGTTTCCGGCACCCTCTCTATTTCGCCGCCCAGCGTCCCGCACCTCTCCATCGAGTGGTACAAGCAGGGCGGCATTATGACCAGACCGACGATCTTCGGCATGAACGGCAGTGCGCTGATGGCTGGTGGCGAAGCAGGGGCCGAAGCGATCCTGCCTTTGAGCGGATTCTATAAACAGCTCGAAGCGATGCTCACTGAAAAGCTGAACATGGGCAGCATGGAAAAGTACCTCTCCATCATCGCCGCCAACAGCGGCAAGGGCATCTACCTTGACGATGGAACGCTGGTCGGCCACCTGCTCCCGGTCATCGACAGCAAGCTCGGCCAGAGCCAGAAACTGAATGCGAGGTTGAGCCTATGAAACCTGATATCACAATCAACGGCACGTCCATGATGGCCTTTGGCTGGCTGCGGGAGCGGATCAACTTTCCAACCCCGCAGTCACAGTCGGAGGTCCTCGTGGTGCCGGGGAGGAATTCTCCTATCCGATACACAAAGGCGCTGGGCCGGGTCGCTTATCAGCCCCGGTCCTTTGACCTTACCTTTACCATGCTCGGTACCCGCGCCGAGTTCGACACGATGGTAAGCGAGATCGCTAACCGCTACGCCGGACAGCTCGTGAAGGTCATCTGCACAGAGGACCCATCTCTGTATGTCACAGGGACCGTGGAGCTGGCCCCAAACTATGACCCTCTCACAGGGAAAGGCACACTTGTGCTGTCCAGCACAGACGCTGATGCCTATCGCTACTATGTAGAGGAGACCGTTGTTGCCATCACCGGGAGCGGAAGCGTAATTCTCACCAATGACTATATGCCCGTTGTCCCGGTCGTAAAGACCACAGCGGAAACGGCACTGGCATGGCAGGTCGGCAGGGACAGCTTCCGCAAATCTGTCAGTGCGGGAACATGGGAGTTCCCGGAGCTGGAGCTGGCGTATGGGGATAACACGATCTCCATCACGGGTAGCGGGACCACCACATTCACCTACAGGGAGGGCAGGCTATGAAGCTGTTTCGCGTCTATGTGGATGGTGCTCTGTTCTATCATCCTCAGATGTCGAAGCTGGCGATTACTCAAGCCCAAGTACAGGAGGATGCGGAGAACATTGACTGCCTGACACTTTCCGCTCCCTTCAACCATCCTTATATCAATTCGATCAAGCCCATTGCTTCCACCATCATCTGTAAGAAAGGTGAGCAGGTGGTGTTCGAGGGCAGGGCGCTGGATGATGGGAGCGATTTTTATAACACCCACACTTGGAATTGTGAATCCTGTCTTGCATACCTGAAAGACACCGTGCAGCCGCCATACACCTACAAAGGGACGCTGCGCGGCCTGCTGGAAATGTTCATCACACGGCACAATGCGACCGTCGAGGAAAAGAAGCAGTTTACCCTCGGCAATGTCACAGTTACCGATGATAACGACTATATCGCCTACAGCAGCTCGGAGTATTCCGTGACGCTGGATGCTATACGGGATAAGCTCATCAAAACCCATGGCGGGTATCTGACTGTGCGCTACGCCGGGGACGTGAAGTATCTGGATTATCTGGAGGATTTCAGCTCTGCTTCGGTGCAGACAGTCGAGTACGGGAAAAACCTGCTCGACGTGAAGATCACCCGCGATCATATGGAGCGGATTTCTGCTCTGCTTCCACAGGGCGCGATCATCAAGGAAACCGACGCGGAAGGCAATGAAGTCGAGACGGACAGACGTGTGGATATTTCTTCGGTCAACGGCGGTGTGAACTATGTTTACGATGAGGATGCCGTGGCCGAGATCGGCTGGGTCTGGCGCACCGAGGTTTGGGAGGATGTTACTATCCCGTACAACCTGCTTCGGAAATCGCAGGCGCGGCTGGCCGAGCTCATCAACGGCGTCACCAGCATGGAGCTGACCATTGTGGACGAGTCCGACACTGGGGCAGACATCGGAGATATACACGCGAGGCAGTATATCGATTGCTCCTCGCCGCCACACGGTATTGAAGGTAGATACCTGTGTGTCGCCCGGACGCGGGATTACCTGAATCCTGCCGGGAACACAATCACCGTCGGCGCAACAAGCGTAACCCTGACCTCTCTTGCCGCACAGCAGAGCAGCACTGTTTCTGATCTGGAGGAGGACCTGCTGGGTCAAAGCTCTAAAATCGACATCATCTCCGGCAAGGTGGACGGGATCGAAGCATCGAAAATGTATCGCGTCGAAGTTGTCACGGAGGGTGTCAGCATTTTCCGGGACAAGGGGCAGTCGAGCATTATGCGCTGCAAAGTGTACTCTTGGGATCAGGAGATCACCAGCACTCTTGACGCTTCAGCTTTCTCATGGCATCGGCACTCGTCCAACGAAGCAGCCGACGCCGAATGGGATGCCGCCCACAGCGGAGTGAAAGCAGTTACGATCACAACGGAGGATGTTACGGACAACGCATCCTTCTATTGTGAAGTCACAATTTGAGGAGGAAACCATGCCCACCGTTCTAACATCCAGCCAGCAGACCTTCGTTGACATTACCGATCAGCGGAAGCTCTCTGCCTACATCACTTCTAACCTGCCCAAGACGCAGAGCGAGGACCCGAATATCCTGCCCCACACCTATGCGCCGAGCTGGGTCTCCACAAGTCTTGTTCTGACGCCTGTGGTTTTTCTGGATCAGACCAGCATCCCGCTTGGGTCAACGGGCCTGACGATTACTTGGAAACGCAAGGATGGCACCAGCGCCGAGACAGCCCTTACCACCGGGGAGACGGTTTCGGGCGGCATCCTGACAGTCAAGCAGAACAAGCTCGCCGCTTCCAGCTCCGGCATGATCACCTACATCTGCTACATTTCCTACTACGACAGCGAGACCAAGAACACGGTCAACATCGTGTCGGACATCACCTATACGCTGGTGAAAAATGCTGAGAACGCGAAGCTGGCCTATGTTACGGCGGACACCTATGTGTTCAAGTACGATTCCAGCTCTGCTCTTATTGGCGCGGATCAGGCCACCCTCACCGCGCAGGTGCAGGGTGTGACAATCAGCAAATGGCAGTACAAAAACAGCTCCGGCGCATGGGTAGATTATCCGACCACATCGGATAACACCAATATCACCAGCGGCACCCTCGTGGTTAAGCCCACTCATGCTGTGTTCGTGAACAATGTCGCACAGATCAAACTCACGACCAGCGATGCCAATGTCTACGATACGATTTCCATCTCCAAGCTCTATGACGGAGCAAAGGGTGATCCGGGCTCTGCTGGTCCGGGCGGTTATTCCGTCGTGGTCGGAAACGAGTCGCAGGTGATTGCCTGTGCTTCTGGCGGCACGGTTTCCGCTGCCACCACCGTTACAATCCCATTTACCGCTTATCGTGGCATTGAACAAGTGGCCTGTTCCTGCGAAGTAGGAACGATGGCCACGGGCATTACGGTCAAGAGCAATACTCCCGCCACAGCAACAGCCGCAGGCTCGGTGGTCCTTACGTTTGCCAAGAGCTCAAACCTTGGCGGCACCTCTATCCTTACGGGCGTGGTACCACTGACATTTACTGTTGATGGGATCACGGTCACAAAGAACTTTACATGGACAAAGGGCAAGGCCGGAGCTGCTGGGGCGGCTGCGGTCGTGTTCTCGATCTACGCCCCCAACGGCACTGTTGTACAGAATCAGAGCGGGTCTCTACTACTTGCGACATCTGCATATTCCGGGACCACAGCGATCACGACCGGAACCTATCAGTGGGCAAAGTATGTCGGCGGCGAGTGGGTCAATATTGAGGGGGCCACAGCATCGACCCTGACGGTATCCGGCGAGGATATCGTGAACATCCAGTCTTACCGCTGCACCATGACCTACAGCAGCAAGACCTTTGTGGACGTGATCACCGTGGAGGACAAGTCGGACCCGTATGTATCCGAAATGCTCTCCATCGGCGGCTTCACCGTGAAGAACAGCATGGGTGGCCTTGTCCCTTATGTCATTGTCCGTACCAACCGTCAGGAGGTTGACCCGCTCCTCGGCAGCATCAGCGAGGTGCCCCCGGCCACCCCTGCCAGTGGCGACTTCTGGTATCAAATCGACCACTCCGGCAAAGCGGTCACGCTGATGAAGTACAACGGTACTGCTTGGGCTGCGGCCACGGAGACACAGACTATGACCTACACTTGGTATGCGCAGGATAAGGATGGCAACCCCATCACGTTCAACAAGACCGGAAAGGTCATCTATGTCGATGCTGAGGACATTGACAGCATCCTGACCCTGCAGTGTGACGTTTCAAACTGAGGAGGTGCGATTATGGCCCTCTTAACTTCCTGCCAGAGCACATTCCAGAGCCTGCCGGATGTAGGTGATGTTGATTCGCTCCGCGTCGAAATTCGGGAGTGCTATTCCGAAATCACCAAAACATCCGAGCAAATCCAGAGTGCAGTCCGGGAAAGCTACGTCAGCAAAGATGAGCTCTCACTGATTCAGCAGGATTTCCAGACAGCGATAACACAGTCCTCGTCTGAAATCCGTATGGATTTCACCAGCATCACCAATGAGATCACGGAGAACATGTCCTCCAACTTTGCCCTGATCGAAGAATACATCCGTTTCCGTGGTGCGCTGATCGAGCTGGGCAAGGTTGGAAATGCTTTCACAGCCGAGCTCTCCAATGAAAGTCTGTCCTTCAAAGAAAACGGTCAGGAAATCGCATACATTTCAAATCAGGCTCTTGTCATTACCAACGCGGAGATTCGCAACAGGCTCTCTCTTGGAACGGCGGCGAGGGGCTGGTTTGATTTTATTCCCCGCGCCACAGGCAACCTCTCCATCCAGTGGCGCGATCCTACGCAATAAGGAGTGAACAGCGATGGCAACAGGCAATAGCGGCAGCTTTACGCTATCTGCGTCCGGGAACTTCTCGGTCGTCATTTACTGGTCTGAAACCTACAACGAAACTGCCAATACCCACAATGTCAGTATCACAGCCTGCCAACTGAAATCATCCAACTGGTACGGCTTCACCTATTATCCCAGCGGTGGCCTGTATATCAACGGAACTCAGGTCGCAACCTTCAACTCTGCTCTCGGCAGTCACAACTGTACGATCCAGTCTCAGAATACAGGCTATAACGTCATTGCAGCATCTGGCTATGTGGGCGCACCGTGGACGCTGACAAATATTGCTGGTAATGCAGACGGCACAAAGTCTGTTTCTATCGGTGCGACCTTCACCTGCTACACGACGGACGGCAGAGGTGGAAGCGGCTGGAGCGTCAACAGCAGCCAGACTGTCACCCTGCATACGATTCCTCGTAAATCCACCGTCTCCATGCCTGCCACAACAATGGGGTCTGCCGGAACGATTACCATTTCACGTGCATCTTCTTCGTTTACACACACCTTGGCATATTCCTTCGGCAGCGCAACTGGAACGATTACGACTAAGACCACATCAACCTCGGTTTCATGGACACCACCGACGTCTCTGGCTACGCAGGTCCCCAACAGCACCAGCGGCACCTGTACGCTGACCTGTTATACCTACAGCGGCAGTACCCTGATTGGCACCTCAACAGCGACTGTTACCCTATATGTTCCCACATCCATAAAACCGAGCATGACTTCATTCACTGCCACGAGGGTAGATGGAACGGTCCCATCAAGCTGGGGGATCTATGTGCAGTACAAGTCGAAAGCCACCCTGAAGATAAACGGGGCAGCAGGGGCCAGCGGGTCCACGATCACAGCGTACAGCATTACTGGCGGCGGTGTTTCATCCACGCAATCTTCCGTCACAACGGGATTCCTAAACTCCTCCGGCTCCATCACCTTTACGGCAAAGGTCTGTGATAGCCGAGGGCGCTGGTCAGATGAGAAAACCGTCACGATCTCGGTCGTTGCCTACGCCAGCCCACGCTTCACCAGCTACACCACGCAACGTTGTACAAGCACAGGGGCATCCTCCGCCAACGGCACCTACGCCAAGAGCAAGATCACGTTTTCCTATTGGTCATGCAGTGGAAAAAACACGATAACGACTGCTGTGGCGTACAAGAAATCCTCGGAAAACAGCTACACCAATGCCGGGACCACGTTCACAAGCGGGACGGAGTTTACCTTCGGCGGTGGCAACCTCAGTGTGGACTATTCCTACGATATCCGTTTTACGCTGACAGACGCCTTTGGCACCGTCACCGTAATCGATAGCTTGTCCACCGCATCCGTCCTGATGGATTTTAAAGCCGGGGGCACCGGTTTGTCCATTGGCAAGGTCTCTGAAACAGACAACTGCTTCGAGGTCGCAGAGGGCTGGGATGTGAAAGTGTACGGCATGATGCTGGAGGAGTTTATCCGCACTCATGCTGGGGGTGTCTGTTTTGCTACCTGTGATTCAGCAGAGGACGCCGAGGAGAAGGTGGCAACAACAAATACCACTTTCACGCTGGCGACAGGAACATTCTTTGCGGTGAAGTTCACCAACTCCAACTCAGTCTCCATGCCGAAGCTGAACATCAACGGCACAGGCGCAAAGTATATCGTCCAGTACAAGAATTTCATCCCGTCACCGTATATCTGGAGACCGAATCAGACCGTTATTTTCATTTATGACGGTACTTATTATGTGGGCATCAATCTCGCGCAGGCGACAACCAGCTACTATGGCGTGACCAAGCTGATCAACAGTGTCACATCCACCGCAACTGACCTCGCGGCTGCGGCTGCGGCAGTCAAAACCGCATATGACCGTAACTCATGGGACAGCATTTCGCTGACCAACGCGCTGGCCATTGCCTATGGAGGGACCGGGGCAAAAACCGCTGCCGCAGCAAGGACAAATCTCGGTATCTCAGCCACGCTGCTTTTTAGCGGCACGGTTACGACCGGGAGCACCTCGTTCAACTACGGGAACTACAATTTCTATGTCATCATCGGCCAGCCATCGTCCTCCGGCTCCAGAACGCCCATCGTTGTACCGAAGGCTGCAATTACAACAAGCTCGGTGGCATATCAGATTTCGGATGAATCCTACTACTACTCTTTCAATCTGTACTATTCCGGGAGCACCTGCTATCTGGCCTACAAGGGCCGAAACAGCTCCGGGCAGATTATCGCTGTTTATGGCGTCAATTAAGGAGGTGCGCATATGAAAGTAACCTTTGACGAGAATGGCTACGTCAACGGCTGGTGCATGGTCGGAGATAACGGCGGCGAAGAATACGATCCGCCTGACGATTTTGACAGCTTCCTCGACCGCTTCGATGTGTTTAAGGTGGTCAATGGGAAGCTGGTCCTTGATGCGGAAAAGGCCGAGACAGACCGTAAGGCCCTCGAATTGGCTACGCTACGGGAGCGCCGGGAAACCGAGTGCTTCTCCGTCATCAACCGGGGCTGGATTTGGTACTCTTGCCTGACCCTCACACAGTGGCGGGAGCTGCGGACATGGTATCTGGCATGGCTCAATGTGACCAATACGCTGACGGTCCCAGACCGCCCGTCGTGGCTCGATAATGTTGATACCTCGCGTATCCCCCTGACGCCTTTGGGCTTCCTGTAATACCCACAATCCCATACACCTGCGGCTGCTTTCGGGCAGTCGCTTATTTTATGCATTTATGAAAGGAAGGTACTCACATGAAAGAATTTTGGAACACCGTTCAGCTCGTGTTCACCGCCGTGGGCGGCTGGCTCGGCTACTTCCTCGGCGGCTGCGATGGCCTGCTCTACACGCTGCTGGCCTTTGTGATTCTGGATTATCTCACCGGGATCATGTGCGCCATCGTGGACAAGAAGCTGTCCTCGGAGATCGGCTTCCGAGGTATCTTCAAAAAGGTCCTGATTTTTGTGCTGGTCGGCGTCGGCCACCTGATGGACCTGCAGATCCTTGGCGCGGTGGGTGTGCTTCGGACCGCCGTCATTTTCTTTTACCTGTCCAATGAAGGAGTCTCTCTCGTGGAAAACGCGGCCCATCTCGGTTTGCCTATTCCCGCAAAGCTGAAGGCCGTGCTGGAGCAGCTCCATGACCGCTCTGAGAAGGACGGTGAGGAGTAATGGCATACACGAACAGCAGCATGGTGGATTACACGCGCCTGAGTCCCAATCACTCCGGGCAGCGCACCCACGCTATCGACCGTATTTCACCTCACTGCGTCGTGGGACAGTGTACTGCGGAGGGGCTTGGTGACTGGTTTTCCAAGTCCTCCACACAGGCGTCCTCTAACTACGGCATCGACCGCAATGGTCGTGTCGGCCTTTACGTGGAGGAGAAAAACCGTTCGTGGTGTACTTCCTCCAACGCCAACGATCAGAGAGCGGTCACCATCGAGTGCGCCAGCGATACCAAAGAGCCGTACACGATGAACAGCTCCGTTTATGCAACCCTCATCAAGCTCTGCACGGACATCTGCCGCCGCAACGGAAAATCCAAGCTCCTGTGGCTGGGCGACAAGGACAAGACCCTTGCATACAACCCCGCTGCCGATGAGATGGTCCTTACAGTCCATCGCTGGTTTGCCAGTAAGTCCTGCCCCGGCGAATGGCTCTATAGCAGGCTGGGCGATCTGGCCAGCAAGGTCACCGCTGCTTTGGGCGGGACCACGGAGCAGCACACCCAGCCCGTGGAGCCGGAGCAGCCGAAGGCGCAGATCTACCGAGTCCGCAAAACATGGACCGATGCCAAGTCACAGGTTGGAGCCTACAAGGTGCTGGCCAATGCGAAGATCAGCGCGGATGCCCATCCGGGCTATTCGGTGTTCGATACTGATGGCAATGTGGTCTATCCCGTGGAACAGAAGGTGGAAACCCCGGCTGTTCCTTTCCGGGTGTGGGTCAAAGTTACTGACCTGAACATCCGCAAAGGCCCCGGCACCAACTATGATGCGACCGGGCGCTTCACCGGGAAGGGCGTGTTCACCATCGTGGCCGTTCAGCCGGGTGAAGGCTCCACGGCTGGCTGGGGCCGTCTGAAATCCGGCGCAGGCTGGATCAGTCTCGATTACGCCACCACAATCTGATACTGCTAAATTTGCCCTCCGGGATTTTTCTCGGAGGGCTTTTTTCATATAGTGGTTAAGTTTCACCCTCTCCCGTGGCCGTATAGTAGAGGTGAGCTTTATGACAGCAGAAGAAATCAAGACGATCAGCGATCTGCAGCAGCGTGGGCTGGGCTACAAGAAGATCGCAACCCTCACCGGGCTCCCGGTCAACAGTGTAAAAACCTACTGCCGCAGGCACAAGGTGGATGGCCAGACCTCCGAGGAGCCGCAGGCTTTCTGCCGGGGATGCGGAAAACCGATCAAGCGCATTCCACAGGCAAAGCCGAGATTGTTCTGCTCAGACTCCTGCAGAATGCGCTTCTGGAATAGCCATAGGGATGAGGTCAGGCACAAAGCGATCTACACGTTTACCTGCCCGTATTGTGGCCGGGAGTTTCAGAGCATCGGTAATCCCAACCGCAAATACTGCTCACGGGAGTGTGTGGCCAACGCCAGACGGAAAGGCGGTGCTGCTGATGGAT
>ULUA01007606.1_pt1 | contig 15228 bp, 5 predicted proteins | sample 1958081 | NCBI WGS metagenome assembly ULUA01 (sample SAMEA4835748, study PRJEB28245) | human gut metagenome | biome: gut microbiome; material: fecal sample | place: Denmark | collected 2008
TAAACAGCATTATGGTATTGAGTTCTCCATGTTCTCGTTCAACGAATCGGATTTGGGTATTGATGTCCTTCACACGCCGCAGGAGCATGCAGATTTCATTCAGGAATTCGGTGCTTATCTGGCAGGGTTGAATCTTCCTACCCGTATGCTGCTTGGCGACAATTCGGATGCTACGACTTTTGATTTCATCCTTCCTGCTTTGAACAATCCTGAGACTCATAAGTATATTGGTGCAGTTTCTTTCCATTCATGGCGTGGTTGTGATGATGTTACGTTAAGGAAGTGGGCGGATGCTGCCAAAGAGATTAATGTACCACTCTTGGTTGGTGAGGGTAGTACGGATGCCGCTGCTCATGGTTATGCCGAGATATTCAATGAGTCGACGTTTGCACTTTATGAAATCAATCTGTATACACGTATTTGTGCGATTTGCCAACCATTGTCCATCTTGCAGTGGCAGCTCACTTCAGACTATTCGTTGTTGTGGGGAGACGGCATTTATGGTTCCAAAGGTCCTTTGCGTCCTACGCAACGTTTCTGGAATATCAAGCAACTGGCCTCCACTCCGGCCGATGCTTTGGCCATTCCGGTCAGTAGCAGCAAGAAAAACGTAAACTGTGCGGCTTTCGGAAATATGGTGCGCGGAGAATATGCCGTCCATATGGTCAATAATGGGGCGGATTGCGAGGCTGTCATCTCCGGTATCCCTGCAGAAGTGAAGGAACTGAAAGTCTATGTGACCAATACAAAGGACTGCATGAAGGAAACTGCTGTGAAGGTGGAGAATGGACTGGTACGGGTACACTTGCCGGCTATCAGTTTCATTACCTTATTGTCGGATAAATAATTTTGAAATGGAATAATATTAATATATAAAGAATAGTGATATGAATATAACTACATGTCTGTTTACAGTTCTGGGAGGAATGGCCACTTTAGGGCATCCTTCAGAAACTGTACGTTTGAATCAGTTAGGGTATTATCCCCAGCAGGAAAAAGTAGCTGTGGTGAATGCCGGTGAGGTACGTGAATTTACCATAGTAGATGCAGCCACGGGCAATCGGCTACTTTCCGGCAAACCCGGATATACCGCTTCATCCGCTTGGTCGGATAAGAGCAGGACAATATTGGATTTCAGTGACATCACGGTACCGGGAAGATATCTTCTGTTGGTTAACGGCGATTCAGTGGCATTCGAAGTAAAGGAAAAGGTGCTGTCCCCTTTGGCCGATGCCGCTTTGAAATCTTTCTATTACCAACGTACGGGTATGCCCATCGAAGCGACTTATGCGGGTCGGTGGAGCCGTCCGGCAGGCCATCCAGATGACAAGGTGCTGGTACATCCCAATGCTGCCGGGCCGGAACGTAAGGCGGGAGCGGTGATTTCTTCTCCGGGAGGATGGTATGATGCCGGAGATTATAACAAGTACATTGTGAACTCCGCTTATTCCATCGGATTGATGCAGGCGATTTATGCCCGCTTTCCTGACTATTTTATCCGTCAACGGGTGAACATCCCGGAAAGCGGAAACCACACGCCCGATTTGCTGGACGAGATGTACTATAACCTGAAATGGATGCTGACCATGCAAGACCCTGCCGACGGAGGAGTCTACCACAAGCTGACTACCCCTTCGTTCGAGGGATTTATCAAGCCTACGGAGTGTAAGCAGCCCCGTTATGTAGTTCAGAAATCAGTAACGGCGGCATTGGACTATGCTGCGGCTTTAGCGCAGGCTTCCGTGTTGTTTGCTCCTTACGAAGAGGATTATCCTGGCTTTTCGGAAGTGGCTTTGCAGGCTGCCGAACGTGCTTATGCCTGGGCAGAAGCACATCCGCAGGCACTCTATCATCAGGATCTTCTCAACAAGCAATATCAACCTGCCGTAGTTACGGGAGCTTATGGTGATCGCAGTGCTGATGACGAATTCTTCTGGGCGGCTTCCGAGCTCTATCTTGCTACGGGAAAGACCGTTTACCGGGAACAAGTGAAGAAGCATCTCCCCACCGCATATAAGACTCCTTCTTGGGGCAATACCACTGCGTTGGGCGTGTTTGCCTGGCTGCAACCGGGCAGGGAATATCAGGGTGAAGACGTGGAGTTGGCAAATGCCATGAAAGACCTGCTACTGGACTATGCTGCCGAGGCTGTGCGGGGTGCTGACCGCTCTCCTTTCCACGCTCCTTACGGCAACGATGCCAAAGATTTCTTTTGGGGATGCCTTGCCGAAGGGTGTGCTAACCAAGCCACTTCACTGGTTTGCGCCTATTTGCTTACGGGTGAGAAGTCGTACCTGACGAACGCCTACCGCAATATGGACTACATTTTAGGAAAGAATGCCACGGGATATTGTTATGTCACCGGTTTCGGGATGAAAAGTCCTCTGTATCCGCACCATCGTCTTTCTGCATCGGATGATATAGAGGCACCTCTTCCCGGTTTCCTTGTTGGCGGTCCCAATCCTGGCCAACAAGACGGTGTACCCTATCCTTCCAATCTGCCGGATGAGTCTTATGCAGATGTGGAAGGTTCGTATGCTTCCAATGAAATAGCCATTAATTGGAGTGCTGCTTTGGTGGCGTTGGTGTCTTCGTTGGATGCTTTGATGTCAAAATAATGTTTCTATTCAGCCTGCTGCCTTATAAATTCGGATGGGCTGATGTTGAACTCTTCTTTAAAATGTTTGGAGAATATCTTGGGGGAGTTATACCCCAAGGTATATGCAATTTCCGAAACTTGCATCTGGCTTTCTGTCAAGAGTTGTTGTGCACGTTTCATACGGATGGTCCTGATGAATTCGATGGGTTTCTTTCCCGTTATCTTAATCATTTTCTTGTAGAAATAGCTGCGTGATATATTCAGGCTGCTGGCAAGCTCCTCGACGGAAAACTCGGTTTCGCTGATATTGTCCTCTACAATCTGGATGGCTTTTTCCACCAGCTGCTGGTCAAGGGGAGTGATGGTGATACGGCTTGGCTCGATTTTAATGTCCTGATTGAATATTTCCTGACGTTTGACGTTCATCTCGATAATCTTGTTGATGCGCAGCTTGAGGACTTCCATATTGAAAGGCTTGGTGATATAGTCGTCTGCGCCAACGCTAAGCCCTTCCAATTGGTGTTCTTCACTTGCCTTAGCTGTCAGGAGGATAATGGGGATATGGGAGTAGCGTATGTCATTCTTGATGGTTGAACATAGTTCCAGACCATCCATCTCGGGCATCATGATGTCACTGACCACTAAATCAATATCTTCCTTTTCCAGTACATTCAGTGCATGTTTTCCGTTTGTGGCTTTTAATACATGATACTGCCTGGCAAGACTTTCAGAGAGAAATTTCAAGAAGTCGTAGTTGTCATCTACGAGTAGTATGGTGAATGGATGGGATTCTTCTTTTATTTCCGGTCCTTCGACCGGTTCTCCGTTTTTGGTTTCATTACTGTTCTGGTGTAGGGGTAGGGCAATCAGGAATACAGAACCACAAGGCTGGTTATCCCTGACACAGACAGTACCCTGATGCATCTTTACGTATTCGGAAACAATGTGCAGTCCAATGCCGCTGCCTCCGTTGTTCGACTGGTTTTTGCCCGACTGATAGAATCTTTGGAATATTTTCTCCTTGGCTTCATCCTCTATGCCGCAACCGGTGTCGGTAAAGGTCAGTTCCAGATTTGTGCCTCTTACGGCAATATCCAGTGAGATGCTTCCTTTATTGGGAGTGAACTTGAATGCATTTGACAGGATATTTGTGCATATCTTGCGTATCTTGTCATAGTCGAAATCCATGAATACAGAATGTTGTGGAGCGGTAAGGCTATAGCTGATGTTCCGTTTCTGTGCTATCGGATCGAAAGAGTGGAATATTTCACTCAGAATGATAAGGATGTTGTCATGTTTGCATTTCAGGGTTTCAGCCTTGGCATCCAGCTTTCTGAAATCCAGCAGTTGGTTAATCAGTTCCAGCAGATAGTCGGCATTTTGTTTGACCATATCCAGAATGCCTTTACGATATTCGGGATGGTCTACGAAAAACTCTTCAAGCGGATTGATGATAAGTGACAAGGGGGTCCGCAGTTCGTGACTTATGTTGGCAAAGAACTGCAGTTTCATATTGTTGATTTTCTGCTGCCTTTCATTTTCCACCTCGATGGCCTGCATGATTTGTTTCTGCTTTTGGCGTAAGCGCAGATTGCGGATAATGGACAGAAGGATGCACAAAACGATACCGCTATATATGGTATAAGCCCACCAAGTGCGCCACCAAGGAGGGAGTATCTTTATTTTCAGTTCCTTGACGTTGGGGCTCCATATGCCTTGTGAGTTGCATGCCTTGACGGATAAAGTATAGTTTCCGGCAGTCAGCATGGATAGGTTTACTTTGTTGTTTTCAGCATAAATCCAGTTGGAATGAATCTTATAGGCATATTTTATCTTATCCGTTTCCACCAGGTCGAGGGCAGAGAAGGACAGAGTGAATGAATTTTCCTTTTCAGTGAAGGAAAGATGTTGTGCACATTCAAGTGAGCTGCCGTTCAGGATGTCCGGATGGGTCATTCCGGATTTGAGCTCAATACCGGTAAGGTAAATATTGGCATCATAACTTGTGGTCAGGATGTCTTGTGGAATGATAGTCTGGTAACCTTGTGGCGTGCCTATCAGTATATTGCCGTTCTGTAGCTTGAGGATGGCGTGGACATTGGTATCGTTGCATATCAGTCCGTCGCTTACGGAGTAGTTCACGATGGCGTATGTACCGTTTGTTATTTTGATTCGTGAGATGCCGTTGCCGGTACCAATCCACATCTGGTTGTTGTTGTCTTCCGTGACGGCTCTGACGAGGTTGGCGGCAAGTCCGTTTTTCTGGTCAAGGAAGTAGATGGAGTCGTTCTTCTGGTTCCATATACTCAGTCCGTGTGGATGTCCTATCCAAAGAAGGTCCCGGCTGTCCTTATAGACAGTGAGCATATTGTTCTCCTTGAAGCGGCCGGCTTCGGCGTAGATATTATAGGCTTGGGTTTCCGTATCGATGATAATGAGTCCTCCTTTGGTCGCTACGTAAAGGGTACTGTCTTTATCATAGTACATATCTCGGACAAAGAATTCTCCCGGACGGTACAAGATGGTGTCAAACTGCCCGGTTTCCGGATTTAACCTCTGTATGTATCCTTTCATGGTACCTATCCAGATGTATCCGTGTTTGTCTACCTTTACTGTATACACATTGTTCTCGAGAAGCTGGCTGTTACTTACTGTGTATTGTTTGATTTGCCCTTTCGAGTAGCATAGCAGTCCTTTCTGGAAGGTGCCTATCCATAGGCGGTTTTTGGAGTCGATGGATAAGTCGACTACAATATTGGCGGGAGTTGCTATCTTTTCGTATGAATCGGTCACTAGTGAACGTCGGATTAGTCCCGTACCGTCTGTTCCGTAGTAAATGTATTCCTGGCTGGTGTCTTCGCAGAAGGTCAGGATATCATCATATTCCAGGGATTTGTTGCATAGTATGATTTGGGACATGGGGCTATAATAGGAAATACCGTGTTTGAAATTCCCTATGTATATGGTTCCGTCTTTGTCCCGGTAAATGGTATTCAGATTGTTGCTGGCAATGGTGTGCGGTTTCAATGGATTGTGCACCAAGTTGGTAAGCGATTTGGTCAGGGTGTTGTAAACGAACAGCCCCATATGGCTGGTAAGTATCCATACGTTGCCGTCTCCCAGGTCGAGGATGCGTTGCACGCGATTGTACTGTATGTGAGTGTTATTGTTCAGGCTGATGTCCTCCCATTGCTGTGTAAAACTGTTCTTGTGCAAAAGTAGGCTGTTTTGGAAGGTGTATACCCATAGGCTTTCGTTTTGGTCTATGTAAATGTGTGGCTCATGATTCTCCAGCAAAGGTCTATAGATGGTGGAAATGGCTATTTCCTTGACTTCGGAAGTCTGCTTGCTGATACTGTATAGGGTACCGTTGGAGTACATTATATAAATGAACTGGACACCTATATAGAGGTTTGAAATCTTTTCAACTGCCAGTGGATAGGCTTTGATGGAGTTGTTGTCCATGCTTCGTATGTAAAGTTTGGAATAGTCGTAGGCCCAAAACTCATTCTTGGATGTTTTTCCCATCCTCAGAATGTTTTTACTGGGGATTTGCAGCCCATCGAGTATGGGTTTATAGTCATTGTCGAATTTACCGGTCTTATAATTATAGATACTGTAGCCGCTGGAAGTCCTTATCCATACATTGTCGTCCGGTCCTTCGAAAATTTCGCTGATGGCATCGTCCGGCAGGTCGGAGTTGTTCTGGTAATACTGCTGGAAGGAGTAGCCGTCGTATTTGTTGAGTCCTGATTCTGTCCCCACCCAGAGGAATCCCCTATTGTCTCTGTAGATGCTTCGGACACTGTTGTTGGAGAGTCCTTCTGTTGTAGAGAGCTGCTTGAACATGACAGCCGGCGGGATTTCCGCTGAGTTACCTTGAACAGTAAGGAGGAAGGCCAGGTTGCATATAAGGAATAGGAGCAGTTGTTTCATGTATTTTCTTTATTAGAAGGATTAACAATATTGTAACTGCAAACTTAAATATAATCCTTCGAACGAGCAAGGAAAGATTTGCGTATTCGTGTGGGATGATATCCTCCGTTTGGTGAAAAATAGTATGCATTTTGTTTCCAATGGCCCTATATGGGTTCTATGAAACAAAACCGGATATTAAAAGACATTTTTAAGGCATCTGTGTTTCCTTTAAGAAAAATACATTTGCAGGCGAGATCATTTAAATCCTAATAGTATGAAGAAAGAACTTTTAGCAGTGGTGATGCTGTTGTTTGCCGGTGGCAATCTGTTGGCACAGCCACATGTCAATGACGGTACTTCGTATTTGATGAACCAACCTCTGGACATGAGTACCGATTTCCGTGACTTGAGTAATACCTTGTTTTTTGCAGATCACCTGGAGTCATTCGATGCCAAGTCGGGTGAAGGGCTGGTGAATTGGAAACGCGGGCATCTGATGCCCCGCCAAGCCTTCAATACCAACGGTGCACAGCCCCGTAAAATGAGAATGCTCGATTTCCCCTTCACTGCCTATGAAAATGACCCTAACCTCAAATTCAAGATTGACTTTGTAACTCCGCGTACGGTACGTATCCGTATGCTAACGACCCCGGTGGAACCCAAACCTGCCGCTTCCATCATGTTGGCAAAGGAACCGGGCAGGGATGGAAGCTGGAAAGTTACCGAGACGAATGACAAGATTATCTATTCCAGCGACTATGGAACCATTCAGATTAACAAGAATCCTTGGAGAATCGTCTTGAAGGATAAAGCCGGACGTATCTTGAGCCAGACTGCCGCTTTGAGCGACGCGGACTCTACGCAGGTAAAATATACGCCGTTCTGTTTTGTGAAGCGGGGAAGCGACAATGCTCGCCGCATCAATCCGGTATTTACCTTGACTGCAGATGAAATGATTTTTGGTTGCGGAGAGTCTGCCACTGGGCTGAACAAGGCCGGACAGAAGGTGAACTTGTTCGTTACAGACCCACAAGGGCCTGAGACGGACCAGATGTACAAACCGATTCCTTTCTTTATGAGTAACCGGGGATATGGTATGTTTATGCATACATCCGCTCCCGTGACTTGTGATTTTGGTGCTACCTATATTGGGCTGAACAAAATGTTCATGGGTGACGAGAACCTGGATTTGTTCGTTTTCTTCGGCGAGCCGAAAGATATTCTGGACGAGTACACCGATTTGGTAGGAAAGCCGGGCATGCCCCCCTTGTGGTCTTTCGGTACGTGGATGAGCCGTATTACCTATTTCAGTGAAAAGGAAGGTTATGATGTAGCGGCCAATATCCGTAAGAACAAGTATCCGTGCGATGTTATCCATTTCGATACCGGCTGGTTTGATGTGGACTGGCAGTGTGACTATAAATTCTCCGAGAACCGTTTCCAGAATCCACAGCAGATGTTGAAGGATTTGAGGTCACAAGGTTTCCATGTATGTTTGTGGCAGTTGCCTTATTTCACTCCTAAAAACCGTTATTTCTCTGAACTGATAGAGAAAGACATGTATGTGAAAAATGGAAATGGTGAACTTCCCTACGAAGATGTGGTGCTTGATTTTTCCAATCCGGAAACAGTAAAGTGGTATCAGGACAAACTGGCGGGATTGCTGAATATCGGTGTCAGTGCCATTAAAGTAGACTTTGGCGAGGCTGCTCCACTGAATGGTATTTACGCTTCCGGCAAGAGCGGATGGTATGAGCATAACCTCTATCCGGTGCGTTATGATATGGCAGTGTCCGAGATAACCAAGAAGTTGCACAACGAGAATATAATGTGGGCACGTGCCGCATGGGCTGGTTCCCAGCGTTATCCATTGCATTGGGGCGGTGATGCTGCAACTACGAACACGGGTCTGCTGGGTACGCTTCGTGCAGGCTTGTCCTTCGGCTTGTCCGGTTTCTCCTTCTGGAGCCATGATATGGGCGGCTTTGTAAAATCCACTCCGGAGGACTTGTATTGCCGCTGGATACCGTTCGGTTTTCTTACTTCCCATACCCGCGCGCATGGGGCACCTCCGACAGAGCCGTGGTTGTACGACAGCAAGCGTGTGCAGGATGTCTTCCGCAAGAGTGCGGAGATGAAGTACCGTCTGATGCCTTATGTGTATGCTCAGGCTAAGGAATGTACAGAAAAGGGCTTACCGATGCTAAGAGCCTTGTTTGTAGAATTCCCCGATGATCCGGGAGCATGGAAAGTGGATGACGAGTATCTCTTCGGTTCGCAGATTCTGGTTGCCCCCTTGCTTGAATCCGGTATGACGGGCCGCACAGTTTACCTTCCCGAAGGAAAATGGATAGACTACCAGACAGAGAAAGTCTACGAAGGCGGATGGCACCGGATTGAAGCAGGCAGTCTGCCGATAATCATGCTGGTACGTGACGGTTCGGTACTTCCTCATCTGAAGTTGGCGCAGTCCACTGCTGAGATGGATTGGAGCAAAATGAGCCTGAAGGTATACAGTGCTGACAAGAAGCAGGCAGAAGGATTGGTTTGTCTACCTGCCGACAACCGTATTCAGGTTGTGAAAGTGGATTGTGGAAAGGCCAAACCGCAACTGTTGAACCAGATTGAAGGCACTTCCCTGAGTTTCTGAACTTAATCTTTGAAAATCTATATTGAATTCACCCCTGTCGGTATGGAAGAGAAAGGGATATAGTTACCGAAATCTGTGCCACTATGGTGGCACAGATGTGCCTTCCCAATGGCACGGCAGTGCCTCTATAGTGGCACAAAATTGTGTCGCATATCTTTTTCCCGATGTGCTTATGACCGGGGTATTTGTTAAACCTAAGTATTTAGTATTTATGAGAAATGTGATGAAGTATTTGGGTATCATGTCAGTATCGCTGGCATGTGCCGGACCTCTCTTTGCAACAAGCGTACAGCCGTTTGCAGGTGTCACTGTCGTACAGCAGAGTGTAGTTACTGTGAAGGGCCAAGTGGTGGATGAGAAAGGCGAGCCCATCATCGGTGCCAATGTCATTGTGGAAGGTACGACAAACGGTATGATTACCGATTTGGACGGTAACTTCTCCTTGCAGTGTCCCGTAGGTTCTACGCTGAAGACCAGTTACATCGGTTATCTGGCGCGAACGGTCAAAGTAACCGGGAATATGAATGCTCTGAAAATTACTTTAAAGGAGGATACCGAAACCTTGGATGAGGTAGTTGTTGTGGGCTACGGTACGATGAAGAAATCCGACCTCACCGGTTCTGTGGCTTCCGTGAATGCGGAGGAAATGATGAAGCGGAATCCGGTGAACTTGGGACAAGGTTTGCAGGGAGCTGCGGCAGGTGTATCTGTCATCCGTTCTTCCGGTGACCCGGAAGGAGGTTTCTCCATCCGTATCCGCGGTGTGGCAACCGTGAATGGTTCTGCCGACCCACTCTATGTAGTGGACGGTGTGCAGGTAGGAACTTCCATCGATTTCTTGAATCCTAATGATGTAGAGTCCATCGAAATTCTGAAGGATGCTTCGGCTACGGCAATCTATGGTACTCGCGGTGCCAATGGCGTCATTATGATTACTACCAAGAACGGTGGTAAAGGGAAGGCAAAGGTGAACTTTTCGGCCAACTATGCCCTCCAGTTCAATTCGAATAAGATTGATGTGGCTGATGCGGGCTTGTTTGCAAGTGCTGTACGTTCCGCCGTCAAGAATGACGGTATTGCCATGACCAATCTGGCATATGGCGAGGATTACATAGGCAGACTGAACAGCATTGACTGGCAGGATGAAATGTCACGCACGGCATTACAGCAGAACTATAACCTTTCTGCTTCGGGAGGCAGCGAAAATACCCAAGCCAACTTATCTCTGGGTTATTTGAACAACCAGGGTATCGTGATTGAGTCGAATTTTAAACGCTTGACGGCACGCGCTAATATCACTCACAAAGTGAAAGACTTTCTGCATGTAGGCTTGAACTTGAACTATGCACATTCGGAAAAGATGGGAGGAGGCAACCTGAGAAACTATGCACAAGCCATTCCAACCATGGATTATGTAGAGGACGGTGTTTTCTATTCCATGCCTATTGTGTTGCCCGACGGTACTTGGGGACATTACAAGAAAGAAGGCAATGGAGACGTGAACAAGGGAGCTGACAATCTGGTTGCTGCTGCCAAGACTGCCGACAGTATTAATAAATGGGACCGTATGCTTGCTAGTGCTTTCCTACAACTCGATTTGTACAAAGGGTTGACTTTCAAGACTATTGCCAGTTATAATTATTATACAAAAGGTTATAATGGCTATACAGCCTATAATGATAGAACCTTTGGAACTCAAGACCGTAAGGACTCGTTCTCGCTGAACCAGAGCCAGTCCACTTCACTCGGTCTGGAAGCGTTCTTGAACTATGACTGGTCCAATGAGCATCACCGCGTAAGTGCAATGGCCGGTTTCTCTACCAGCGATACGAACGGTGCCTGGCTGAATTCCAGTGCCAACGATTTCCCGGCAGACAACATCCGCAAAATTTCATTGACCAATGACCCATCGTCTAAGCAAACGGATGGTGGGCTGGATTTGAAGACAAGATTCCTTTCTTACTTCGGCCGTCTGACTTATACTTTGAACGACCGCTATATTGTGACTGCAACGGTACGCCGCGACGGTTCTTCGAACTTTGGTGCCGGCAATCGTTATGGTACATTCCCTTCCGCTTCTGTAGCTTGGCGTCTTTCCGAGGAAAAGTTCATTAAGGATTTAGAACTGTTCAGTAACTTGAAGTTGCGTGCCGGATGGGGACAGACCGGTAATGCGGGCAATGGTACCAACTTGTCCATAGCACAGTTGTCTTCGGCAAATGCAATGTACTGGTTCTTTAATGGTTCGAGTGTGATTAACGGTGCCGGTATTGCCCAGCAGAAAGAAATTGATACCAACCTGAAATGGGAAACCAATGAGCAGACAAATATCGGTATTGATTTTGCCTTTATGAACAATGAGCTTTCTTTCTCTGCCGATTACTTTATCCGTGACGCAAAGGATCTGCTTCTGTATCGCCAGATTCGTCCTTCTACCGGTTTCTCCAATGTCTATACTAACGCGGGACATATCCGTAACTCAGGTTTCGAGTTTACTGCTGCGTGGAACAAGAGCTTCAGCGATTGGAATATCGGCATAAGGCTGAATGGGTCTACCCTGAAGAACGAGGCTATTGAAGTCGGCGATCCGATATTCAGCAAGTCAGGGTCAGCACAAGATGGCGACAACTGGGACAACCACTCCATTACACAGAACGGCTATCCTGTAGGTTCCTACTATGGCTGGAAGGTAGAAGGCATTTTCAGAACCCAGGCCGAAATTGATGAAATGAATAGGCTGGCGGTTGAAAAGGGAGTTGAAAGTGGTGTATATCAGGACAAGACTACCCAGCCCGGCGACTATAAGTTTGTTGATTTGAATGGTGACGGGCAGATTACCGATGCCGACCGTACTGTTATAGGCAATGGATATCCCAAGTTCACTTACGGAATGAACCTTACCGCTTCCTGGAAAAACTTTGATTTCTCGATGAACTTGTACGGTGTAGCCGGTATGGATATCCTTTCTTATTCTTCGGCCCGCTTGACCTCAGTCTATGCACCCGACGGCGGTTATCAGAATGTACTGAAGGAATATATCAATAATGCATGGTCATCTTCGAATACCGGCGCCAAATATCCGCGTATCACCAAGACAGACTATAATAAGAACATGCGTGTGTCCGACGCCTACATCCAGAAGGGGGATTATCTGAAGATTTCAAATATTCAGATAGGATATACATTCCCGAAGAATGTGCTGAAACCGGTGAAAATGGAAAATGCACGCGTATTTGCCAGTGTCGACAATGTATGTACCATCTCTTCGTACAATAAGTTCGGCGATCCGGAAGTTGGTGACTCCAATGTATTGTATTCGGGATTTGACGGAGGACGTTATCCGTTCCCGATGTCGGTTACTTTCGGTCTGAGTGTACAGTTCTAATACTAACGGATAAAAAATATGATTATGAAAAACTTATATAAACTGTTGATCGGTGTGCTGGCCTTAAGCACCGTAACGTCTTGTGACGATTATTTGGAAGTGGATCATTACGATATTCTTCCGGCAGATTTCATGTTTAAAACGGAGGAGAATGTCCTTTCCGGATTGAACGGACTTTATGATACCTTTTATACGGACCAGCACGGTTCCGGTGATGACGAAACATGGGGATTCAAGCCTCAGGTATTTGCTGCCAACCATTCTACGATGGACTGTCAGGCTTCCGGTTGGGATGCGGAATGGCAGCGTCATGCCTGGAAACCCGATAAGGGTTCCCTGGAGACTGCATGGCGGATGAGTTATCGTGCAGTGGACCGTGCAAACCGTTTCCTGGCTGGCCTGGAGACGGCGGATGCCTCTATATTTGCGGACAGCAATTCCAAGATCGTTTATGAAGCGCAAGCACGTGCCATCCGCGGTTATAACTACCTTTACCTGACGAAACTTTTCGGAAGGGTACCGATGTTGCTTACCGGTGAAACCTATACTACTTCGGTAGGAAAGGCACGTCCGGAATCCGTGGATGAGACTTATGCGGCTATCGAGGAAGATTTGTCTTTTGGACGCGACCATCTGGACTGGTTACCCATGAATGGTGAATACGGACGTATAACCAAGGGGTTCTGCAAAGCTTATTTGGCCGAGCTGTATATGTTGAAGAAAGACTTTACGAAAGCCAAGACGGAACTAAAGGATATAGTGGACAGTGGAACCTATTCATTGGAGCCCTGCTTCGGTAACCTGCATGCCTGGGATACACATTGGACCAAAGAATCTGTATTTGAGGTGATGTATCATGAACAAGGATATATGGGCTGGGGAGCCGATTCGTCTTCAGATGCCATGATGTGGTACGGATATATGTGTGCGGCACCCGAATGGGGAGGCTGGGGGTCTCTCTGTCTTTCTTGGGAGTTTGTACGTTCCTTTGAACCGGGTGACAAACGCCGCCAATACTCTGCTGTTGCCAAAGGGGATACGCATCCCATTACCGGGCAGACTGTAGGGGTGACAAGTGGTTTTGACGGTCTTTTCCAAGGTTCCGAAAATATGCCTACTGTTTATTCCTTGAAATACTGGAGATGCAAGCCAGGTGAGAACAACAAAGTATTCAATCCTATTTCGTTGACTCTGAAGCGTTATGCAGGCATCATGCTCGACTATGCAGAATGTTGTTTCGAGACAGGTGACAACGCTACCGGATGGAACATGATACGTCAGATACGTAACCGTGCTTGGGGTAATTTGGAGATGGGAGCGACGATGATTGACCTACCCGCCGACATGTTGAATACCCAGACGGTGGAAGTGCCGGATGCAGAGACCTATTATACAAGCTATAAAGCAGCCAAAGGCTATACTTCTCCGGTATGGAAGGTGGCGCTGATTATAGAGCGTCGCCATGAATTCAATGCCGAGTTCTCGCTTTACCATGATTTGTGCCGTATGGGTATGTGCAAAGAATGGTTTGCCGCCGAATATCCGAAGACAGCAGCCAACTCTTCACAAGAGGCTTGTCTGCAGACTGGTGACTCATTCCGTTTCTTTGAGCACGAGACTTATCAGGAAATCTTCCCGATTCCGACGAATGAGATTCTGACCAACCCGCTCATCAATCAGGCTGACCAGAATCCGGGATATTGATAAATTATAAATAAACACTTAATAATAAAATATTTGTGAGTGAAATGTCAGGCACCAGTAGTTGTTGTGATAGACGTCAGCGTCTGTCGTGATGAAAGCCGGTGTCTGACATGACAAACACCAGTACTTGAGACGACGAACACCAGTCTCTGATAAACGGGGAATTAAACAAGGAAAAGTTTGATGGTTTTAGAGAATAATTATGGAAAGGAAGATGTTTTATTGGATAGCACTGCTGGTTGCGTCTTGTCTGGCAGGCTGCCGGTCGCATTCAGGGGAGACAGATATGCAGACACGCATGCGTACAGAGATTGTCACGAATGTCAGAGACAGCGTGTTGCCGTTTTGGATGGATTATGCAGTGGCTCCCGACGGCGGTTTTTATGGAACTGTATTGCGGAATGGTATTCCGGTAGTGGATGCTCCGAGAGGAGGGGTTCTGAATGCCCGGATTCTGTGGAGTTTTTCTGCCGCATACCGTACGTTTAAGGATGAGGCTTATCTGAAGCTTGCGGATAAATCGCAACGCTACTTCATTGATACATTTATAGACAAGGAACATGGTGGGGTATATTGGCTGGTCAATCCTGACGGTGAGGTGCTGAATGCTTCCAAATATACGTATGCCATGACCTACGCCATCTATGGGCTGGCTGAACACTATCTGGCAACAGGTAACAGCGAGAGTCTGGATATGGCTGTCGGTTTATATCATACCTTGGAGGAGAAAGGCCGCGAACCGCAATATGACGGTTATGTGGAATCTTTTACTGAAGATTGGAAACAACTGGATAATTATGATAACAATGCATCCAAGACTATGAATGCGCATTTGCACGTGCTGGAAGCTTATACCCTTTTATATCAATGCTGGAAAGACGACGGACTGAGGAAAAGACTCAAGTTCTGCGCCGAGTTGTTTATGGACCGTATTTATGACTCTTCAAGGAGGCATTTTAATTTGTTCTTTGA